>Ga0154020_10000710_pt1 | contig 40881 bp, 29 predicted proteins | sample Klosneuvirus_201_FD_109709 | JGI IMG/M metagenome (GOLD analysis project Ga0154020, IMG submission 109709) | Active sludge microbial communities from wastewater, Klosterneuburg, Austria - Klosneuvirus_20160825_MG | ecosystem: Engineered > WWTP > Aerobic digester > Activated sludge | place... | reverse complement strand
TCGAGCTGGTCGTGCCACGAGTCGCGGCTGAGGCGCTCTCGCCGGTTCGACTGGAGTCCGTGCGCGTGACTGCCGAACTGGTGGGCAGCGTAGCCAAGTCGACCGTCGAATTGAGCGTGCACAACCCGAACAATCGGGTGCTCGAAGGCGAGTTGAGGTTTCCGCTGCTCGACAACCAGACGGTGACAGGTTTCGCTCTGGACATCGCCGGCGCAATGCGTGCTGCGGTGCCGGTGCCCAAGGACAAGGGGCGCCAGGTGTTCGACGATGTCACGCGGCAGGGGGTCGACCCCGCCTTGTTGCAGGCCACGCAAGGAAACAACTACAGCCTGCGCGTCTATCCCATTCCCGCGCACGGTTCGCGGCGCGTGCGGCTGGAGATTGCTCAGAGCCTGGACCGCGAAGCCGGTGCACTGGTCTACCGGCTGCCGACGACGTTCGCCGGACGCATCGGGCGCTTCGATGCCGCTGTACGGGTCACGGGTGCGGACAAGACGACGACAGTGTCGGCGCGTATTGGATCGGGCACGCCGCTCGAAAGCCGGGGTGACAGCACGGGCGCGATCACCTTCACGCACTCGCAACAGGCCTATGAAGGTGGGGGCATGCTCGTGGTGAGCCGTGCGCCGCTGCCGGGTGTGCAGGTGAGCGCCGAGGTGTACGGCGGCCAGACCTACTTCTACGCTGAGCTGCCGGAAGGCGCCGACAGCCCGATGCGGCGACCGGCACCGCAGCGGTTGGGCATCGTATGGGATGCCTCTGGCTCCGCTCAAGCCGCTGGCGGCCGGCAGCTCGAATTGCTGGGCGAGTACCTCAGGCGCTTGCGTCACGCGCGCGTGGTGCTGCGTGTCGTGCGTGATATCGCCGAAGAGCCGCAGGTCTACGTCGTGCGCAACGGCAATTGGGACGTGCTGAAGGCCCGGCTTTCGACGCTGACTTACGACGGTGGCACCAGTGCCGAGTTGTTGGCGCAGGCACCCAGCGGCGTCGACCAGGTGCTGGTGTTCACCGATGGGCTGCTGAACTTCGGTCGCGCCGCGCCAGTCGCGCCACTGGTTCCAACGATGACGATCAAGGCATCGGTTTCGGCCGATGCCACGCTGCTGCGCCACTTCGCCGAGCGCAGCGGCGGCGAGTACATCGACCTGAGCCGCGCATCGGTCGAACAGGCGCTGCAGCGACTCCTGTATCGACGCGCGCGCATCGTCGACATTCAAGGCCGTGGCGCAGGCGACGTCGTGACAGTGTCACCCTATGCCATCGACGGCGCCTATCGGATCGGTGGTGTGTTGAACGCTGACGCGGCGGTGGCCACCGTCACCATCGAGGATCCCCGCGGCGTTCGGCGCAGGCGGGACGTCGCCATTGCACCGGCCATCCGGCAGGACGGTGAGTTCGGCATTGCCGCACAGCAGTGGGCCGCGATGAAGCTGGCCGACCTGCGGTCCGAACCGCGGGTGAACCAGGGCGCGATCGAGCGCCTGGGCCTGCGCTTTCGCATGGTCACACCGCGCACTTCGCTCATCGTGCTCGACGCGGCACGCGACTATGTGCGCTATCAGATCGAACCGCCCGTCGAGGACCGGGACTTGACGGCCGAGGTCCAGGCGCTGGCGGCCGTTGCTCGCACCCGGATGCAGACCGCCAGCGCCGAGCAGCTTGCGCGCGTCACGCGCGAGTTCGAGGCGCGGCTTGCCTGGTGGGAGCGCGATTTCCCCAAGGACGCGCCGCCAGTACGCGGACGACTCGAGCAGGCGCCGACATCGGGCACCGTGGGCCTGGCCCGTGACCAGCGCCAGGAGCTGCATGTGCCGCCCCCTGCGCCCATGTCGGCGCCCGTGATGATCTCGCCCACGGCGCGGGCACCCGTCGCCGCGGCAGCCGCAGCCCCTGCCGCGGCTCGCAAGTCATCGGGTGGCGGTGGCGCGACATCCGAGGCGGCAACGATCCGGCTGCAGAAGTGGGCGCCGGACAGCGTCTACGCTCGCCGCATGCGCGCGGCTGCGGCAGACGAGGTCTATCGCGTCTATCTCGACGAACGCCCTGCGCATCTCGACAGCACCGCGTTCTTTCTCGACGCCGCAGACATCCTGGCCGAGAAGAACCTGCCCACCCTGGCCGCGCGCGTGGTGTCGAACCTGGCCGAGATGAACCTCGAGAACCGGCAGATCATGCGCATCCTGGCCTATCGCCTGACGCAGATGAAGGCACACGCGGCGGCGATCGCGGCGCTCGAGCGCGTGGTGGACATCGCGCCGGACGAGCCGCAGTCCTGGCGCGACCTTGCCTTGGCACAAGCCGACGCTGGCCAGATCCAGGTGGCCGTGGACAACCTGTGGCGCGTGGTATCAACACCCTGGAGTGGCCGATTCCCCCATATCGAGATCGTTGCGCTCACCGAGCTCAATGCCATCGTTGCCCGGGCGCACGCCGCGAACGTGACGGTGGACACGAGCGCCATCGCGCCCGCGCTGCTGCGGCACATGCCGCTGGGCTTGCGGGTGACGCTGGCATGGGATGCCGACAACACCGACATCGATCTGCACGTGGTCGATCCCAACGGCGAGGAGGCCTACTTCGGACGCCGCCTCACCTACCAGGGTGCAGCGATGTCACCCGACTTCACCGGAGGCTACGGTCCCGAAGAATTCGCGCTCAAGGTGGCCAAGCCTGGCCGCTACACAGTGCGTGCGCGCTTCTACGGTCACAACCAGCAGATCGTGGCGCCGTCGACCACGCTGATGATGGAACTGACCACCGACTTCGGCACACCCCGGCAGCAGTCGCGCAATGTCGTGCTGCGCCTATCGGGGCGCAGCCAGATGGCGGATGTGGGCGAGTTCGAAGTCGCGACAGGCGAGGGGGCTCGATGATGGGCTCTCAGACCACGACATGCGCCTGCACCCCTCGCCGCGGCGCGGGGCCGATCGCTGGCCCGCGGCCCAGGCGCGCCCACATCTGCACGGTTTGCGCGGGCTGGCTCGCGCCCAGCAGGCTGCGGATCTCGGCGTAGGGCACCGCCTGCTCGGGGTACTCCTGCAGCGCTTGCTGCAGCGGATGCATCGACAGCCCCTGTGCAGTGGCGGCGAGCTGCGCACGCACGTACGCGCGACCAGCTGCCAGCTGGGTGCGGCGCGAGTTGTCGGCGCTGGTGAGCCAGAAGAACGCCGGGGTGGACTGCAGCGACTCGTGGAACGTGTCGATCTGACTGCGGATGGCGGCGCTGTCCGGTGCCGAGGGCTGGCTGCGGTCGAACAGACCCAGCGCGACCATGGCGCGCACGATCGGCGCGTTGATCGAGAGCCCGTCGCGGTGTGAGGCGATCTCGCGTGGGCCGACCCGCAGCACGCGGTAGGACTCGAGCAAGGTGCGCGGTGTCGTGAGCTCGATGCGCCAGGCGCGCAGGGCGATGTCGCGGTGCGCCTGCAGCGCCGCCGTGTCGCTCGCACCGGTGATGCCGAGCTGGACGGGATAGCCGGCTACGCTGTCGCGCAGGGCCTGGACGGCGGCAGGGTCGATCGGGCGGCCGTCGTAGCTGGCGCGATTGGTGTGGCGGCGGAAGACCTGGGCGAACAGCGGGTCGGGTTGCACGCTGGCATCGGCCACCAGTTGTACTCGGGCCGATGGGCGGTCATCCGGCCCCGCCGGACCCCACTCGCCCTGCGGGAACGGCTCGAGTACGGCGCGGTGGCCGCGCTGGCGAGCCGCCTGGTCCAGCAGCTCCAGGAACGTGCCCTGGCTCATCGTCATCTGGCGTGAATAGGGGTCGGTCTCGGGCAGCAGCCGCGTCCGGTCGATGCGCAGCGTGATGACGTCGGGTTCGCGCAGGTCGACCAGCCAGGACTGCAGGTTGTGCGAGTGCGGGGCCAGGATGGCGTGGGCCAGCACCCAGCGGCGCAGGTCGACGCCTGCGGCCGGGCCGCGCCAGGCGGCGATGGCGTCTTCGGGAAGGTCGCTGCTGCAGCCGCTCAGTGGCGGCAGGGCCGCGGCGATTGCGCCGCCGCCGAGGATGCGCAGCATGTGGCGTCGTTGCATGTCGGTGCTCCAGGTATCGGGTATTGACATTGTGGGCAGCTGCCGATCCCGAGACAATTCCATGAATGCATGGAACAGCTATTCACAAATGAACAGCGGAAACTTCGATTGGTCGTTGGTCAGATCGTTCCTGGCCGCCCTCGAGCACGGCAGCCTGCTCGCGGCCGCCCGCGCCACCGGCACCAGCCAGCCCACCCTGGGCCGGCACATCGCCGAGTTGGAGTCGCAATGGGCGGTGGTGCTGTTCGAACGCACCGGGCGCGGCCTGCAGCCCACCGCGCGTGCGCTGCAACTGGCACAGGCGGCGCGCGCGATGGATGCGGCAGCTGCACACCTGGGGCGGCTGGCCGGCTCGGCCGAACGGGACGCCGCAGGCGTGGTGCGGCTGTCGGCCAGCCAGCCGGTGGCGTGCTGGGTCCTGCCGTCGGTGCTGGCCGGCATGCGCGATGCACTGCCGCGCATCGACGTGGAGCTCGTGGTGAGCAACGCGCTGAGCAACCTGCTCGCGCGCGAGGCCGACATCGCCTTGCGCATGGTGCGGCCGCAGCAGGCTTCGCTGGTGGCGCGGCGCATCGGGCAGGCTGCCGTTTGGGCGTGTGCCCACCGTGATTACCTGGGGCGTCGGGGCATCCCTGTCCAGCCGACCGACCTGCTGGCGCATGACCTGATCGGCAGCGTCGCACCCGGCGACATCGAGCGCGGGGCGCAGGCTCTGGGCGTGGATGCCGCGCGGCTGCGGTTCGCGCTGCGAACCGACGATCTCATCGCGCAGTGGCAGGCCGTGCGTGCCGGCCTGGGCGTTGCGTTCATGACCGACCACGTCATCGCGACCGATCCGCAGGTGCAGCGGCTCCTGCCGCAACTGAAGTTGCCGCGGTTCCCGATGTGGCTGGTGGTGCACCGAGAGATCCGCACCAGTGCACGCATCCGGGCGGTCTACGACTACCTGGCCGCGCAGGTGCCGGCACTGCTGGCAGCTTGAGCGTCGCGGGCGGCCAGGCCTGCGAGGTACACGTCGATCGCACGCGCGCCCTCGCGTGCAAGGTCGAACGAACCAGGGTCGAGCATCCAGGTGTGGATGAAGCCCACGAGCAGGGTATGCAGCCCGAGCGCATCGCGGGTGTCGATGCCCGCTCGTGCCAAACACCTGCCGATGGTGGCAAGGTGCTCGCGCACAGCCTGCAGGTGGCGCGTCTGGACCGCGACCAACTCGTCCACATACTCCACCTTGTGGGTGGCGATTTCGAACACCCGCCGCGACTGCGGATCGCCGTCGACCCTCTGCAGCACTGAGACGAGGAGCTGGCGCAGCTGTTGAAGCGGCTCGCCGGCGTCGCAGTTGTCGAGCCGGACGGCCGCTTCCTCCAGCGGCAGACGCACCCGCTCCATCATGGCGTTGAACAGGTCGGCCTTGTCTTCGAAGTGCCAGTACACGGCGCCGCGCGTGACACCGGCGGCCTGGGCAACATGCTGCAGCGACGTGCGCGAGACACCGCGCTCGTGGAACAACCGCTCCGCCGCGTCGAGTATGGCGGTTCGGGTGGCGAGGGCCTCGGCTTTGGTTCGACGTGCCACGGGGGGCGGCGGAAATCTGGCAGCAATATATACATTCTAGACTGTACGTATACTGAATTCGCCCGAATTCGCTCCATCCCTCCATCCATCAGCCATGCCACACCTGCGTCCATGCCGCTTGCTTCTTCCTCTGCTCTTGGGGGCGTTGTCTGCCTGCGGACCTACCGGGTCAGGCGGATCTGGTGCAGGTACAGGGACAGGTGCCGGTGGGGCCGGCCGCCAGGCGCCGCCGCCGTCCGTAGGGGTGGTGACCGTGCAACCGGCCGCCGTCGCGCTGCAGCAGGAGCTGCCTGGGCGTGTCGAGGCGCTGCGCACGGCACAGGTGCGCGCGCGGGTCAGCGGTGTCGTCACGCAGCGGCTCTTCCAGGAGGGCAGCGACGTGCGGGCGGGGCAGCCGCTGTACCGCATCGATGCAGCGCCCTACCAGGCCGCGCTCGACAGCGCCCAGGCAACGCTGCAGCGCGCCGAGGCGGTGCTTGCCCAGGCCAGGCAGACGCTGCAGCGCTACGAACCGTTGGCCGATTCGAAAGTCATCAGCCAACAGGATCTGTCCAACGCCCGCTCGGCCCAGCGCATGGCCGAGGCCGAGGCGGCAGCGGCACGGGCGGCGGTGCAGACCGCACGCATCAACCTGGGCTATGCCAATGTCGTGGCACCGATTTCCGGACGCATCGGCCGCGCGTTGGTGTCCGAGGGTGCGTTGGTGACGGCGGGCGAAGCCACGCCCATGGCCCTGATCCAGCAAGTGTCCAGCGTCTATGTGAACTTCACGCAGTCTTCGGCTGAGTTGCTGCGATTGAGGCGCATGACGGCCGACGGCGCGCGCCAACGCATCCCCAGCGATGCGGTGGCCGTGCGCATCGTGCTTGACGATGGCACCGAGTTGCCCCAGGCCGGCCGGCTGCTGTTCAGTGACATCAGCGTCGACCCCGGATCGGCTCAGGTCACCCTGCGGGCCGAGGTTCCCAACCCCCAGGGGCTGCTGCTGCCGGGCCAATATGTGCGGGTGCGGCTGGCGCAGGCCACGCTCGGCGGCGCGGCGTTGCTGCCTCAGCAGGCGGTCACGCGCAGCGGAAGTGGGGACACGGTGCTCGTTGTCGGCGAAGGCAACAAGCCAGTCACGCGCCGTGTACAGGTCTCGGGCTCCCAAGGCGCGAATTGGGTTGTCACCAGCGGGCTGCAGTCCGGCGACCGCGTGATCGTCGATGGTTTCCAGAAGATCCAGGCCCCGGGATCGCCGGTGATACCCGTGCCGGCCGCTGCCCCCGCCTCCGTGGCGGCCGCTGCGCCTTCGGCACCAGCCAGCCGCTGAGGCCGGGAGCCGCCCATGGCCAGTTTCTTCATCGACCGCCCGATCTTCGCCTGGGTCATCGCGTTGTTCATCAGCGTGTTCGGCGTCGTCGCCATCAGCCAGTTGCCGGTGGCGCAATACCCACCGGTGGCGCCGCCGACGATCGTGGTTTCGGCCGTGTATCCCGGCGCATCGGCTCAGACGCTCGAAGACAGCGTGCTGGCCATCGTCGAGCGCGAGATGAACGGTGCGCCCGGGCTGATCTACATGGAGTCGGTCGCCCAGGCCAACGGCAGCGGCAGCATCACGTTGAGTTTCCAGCCCGGGACCAATGCCGACCTGGCGCAGGTGGAAGTGCAGAACCGGCTGTCGCGGGCGACGCCGCGGCTGCCGTCGGCGGTCACCCAGCAGGGTGTGCGCGTGGAGAAGGCGCGCTCGAACTTCCTGCTCGTGACGGTGCTCACCTCGACTGACCCGGCCTGGGACCCCGTGGCACTGGGCGACTACGCCTCGCGCAACGTGTTGCCCGAAATTCAGCGGGTACCGGGCGTGGGGCAGGCCCAGCTGTTCGGAACCGAGCGGGCAATGCGCATCTGGATCGACCCGGCGCGGCTGCAGGGCCTGGGCCTGAGTGCGGCCGATGTCGTTGCCGCGATCCGGGCGCAGAACGCGCAGGTGGCCGGTGGCGCGATCGGTGAGCTGCCGCATGTGCCGGGGCAGGGCATCTCGGCCACCGTCGTGGTGCCCGGGCAACTCGATAGCGTCGAGCAGTTTGGTGCGGTGCTCCTGCGCGCGAACGCCGATGGCTCGAGTGTGCGGCTGCGCGATGTGGCTCGCATCGAGCTTGGCGCGCAGGGATACGCCACGACGGCGCGCCTGAACGGCAAGCCTTCAACGGCCATCGGCGTGCAGTTGTCGCCCACTGGCAATGCGATCCAGACCGCCGCGGCGATCCGCGCGCGCATGTCCGAGCTCGAACGCTACTTCCCGGCCGGCGTGGGCTATTCCATTCCGTACGATGCCTCGCGCTTCGTGAAGATCTCGATCAGCCAGGTGGCGACCACGCTGGTGGAAGCCGTTGCGCTGGTGTTCCTCGTGATGCTGCTGTTCCTGCAGAACCTGCGCTACACGGTGATCCCGACCGTGGTGGTGCCGGTGGCGCTCCTGGGTACGTTTGCGACGCTGATGGCGCTGGGCTACTCGATCAACGTGCTCACGATGTTCGGCATGGTGCTGGTCATCGGTATCGTCGTCGATGACGCCATCGTGGTGGTCGAGAACGTCGAGCGCATCATGTCCAGTGAGCACCTGCCGCCACGCGAGGCCACGCGCAAGGCCATGGGGCAGATCACCGGGGCCATCGTCGGCATCACACTGGTATTGGTGGCGGTGTTTGTGCCGCTGGCCTTCTTTGCCGGGTCGGTCGGCAACATCTACCGCCAGTTCTCGGCGGTGATGGTGGCATCCATTGGCTTCTCGGCGTTCCTGGCACTGTCCCTCACCCCCGCGTTGTGCGCTTCGCTGCTGCGGCCTGTGGCCGTCGGCCATGGTGCAGCGCGCCGCGGCCCCTTTGCCTGGTTCAATCGCGCCTTCGCATTCACGGCGCAAGGCTACGGACGCACGGTCGAGCGTGCGTTGCCGCGTGCGGGGCGGCTGCTGGTGGTCTACCTCGCGCTGGTTGTGGCCATGGGCTGGGTGTACCTGCGGCTGCCGGGCTCGTTCCTGCCGGCCGAGGACCAGGGCAACCTGATCGTCAGCGTGCAACTTCCCCCTGGTGCCACGCAGCAACGAGCCGGCGAGGTGATGACGCAGGTCGAGGGCTTCATGCTCAGGCAGCCCGAAGTGGAGAACATGATCGGCGTGCTCGGCTTCAGCTTCTCGGGCCAGGGCCAGAACGCTGCGCTGGCGTTCGTCACGCTGAAGGACTGGGCCCAGCGCAGCGGGCCGGGTCAGTCGGCCCAGGCGTTGGCAGGGCGGGCATTCGGAGCGCTGATGGGCGTTCGCGATGCCTTCATCTTTCCGCTGAGTCCGCCGCCGATTCCTGAGCTGGGCCAGGCCTCGGGCTTCAACCTGCGCCTGCAGGACCGCGCCGGGCATGGCCACGAGGCCTTGGTCGCTGCCCGCAACCAACTGCTGGGCCTGGCGGCCAAGAGCCCGATGCTCACACAGGTGCGACCGGACGGGCTCGAGGATGCGCCGCAGCTGCGCATCGACGTTGATCGAGACAAGGCGGCCGCGCTGGGCGTGAGCTTCGATGCGGTGAATGCGGCGTTGTCGACTGCGCTGGGCTCGTCCTATGTCAACGACTTCCCGAGCCGCGGGCGCATGCAGCGCGTGATCGTGCAGGCGGATGCGCCGGCGCGCATGCAACCCGAAGACCTGCTGCGCCTGGTCGTCACCAACTCCAAGGGGCAGGCTGTGCCGCTGTCGGCATTCGCGACGCCGCGCTGGGTGACTGGCGCAATGCAGACCGTGCGCTACAACGGCTATCCGGCCATGCGCATCGGCGGCAGCGCGGCAACCGGATACAGCACTGGCGACGCCATGGCCGAGATGGAGCGCCTGGTGGCGCAGTTGCCGGCGGGCTTCGGTTACGAGTGGACCGGCATTTCGCGCGAGGAGAAGCTGGCCGGCAACCAGGCGTTGGTGCTTTACGGCTTCGCGATCCTGGCAGTGTTCCTGTGCCTGGCCGCGCTGTACGAGAGCTGGGCCATACCGTTTGCGGTGATCCTGGCCGTGCCGCTGGGCGTGCTCGGCGTTGTGCTCGCCACGTTGGGGCGTGGCCTGGCCAACGACGTGTACTTCCAGGTCGGCCTTGTGACCATCATCGGGCTGTCAGCCAAGAACGCGATCCTGATCATCGAGTTCGCCAAGGAGCTGCAGGCGCAGGGGCACACCGCCTGGGAGGCAGCCGTTCAGGCGGCGCGACTTCGCTTTCGGCCCATCATCATGACGTCGGCGGCGTTCATCCTCGGTACGCTGCCGCTGTTCCTGGCCAGCGGTGCTGGCTCGGCCAGCCAGCGCGCCATCGGTACCGGCGTGGTGGGCGGCATGATCGCTGCCACCGCGCTGTCGGTGATTTTCGTGCCGGTGTTCTTCGTCGTCGTGCGCAAGCTGTTCCCGCCGTCGCGCCGCCAGGAGATGCTCTATCGTCACGAGTCGGAAAACCTGAATCACAGCGAACCCGGCGGCGACCGCTGAACCGCCGCATGGGCCTCGGTCTGCGCCGGGCTAACATGCCGCCATGAGCAATACCCGCGCCCAGCGTGGCAACCTACCGCGCGGCCGCCTGCACTGGCGGCAGCTGCTCGAGTGGCTGCTCGAGGACGGCTGGGTGACCGAGTCCGATGCCCAGCGCGTGAACAAGCGCTTCGCGGCAGGGGACTCCAGCCTGCATGCGCTGGTGCGCCTGGGTGGTGCCGGGCTGCAGCGGCAAGGTCGGCCGCTCGACGTCGAGGCGCTGACCGAGTGGCTGGCGGGGCGCATTCACATGCCTTACCTGCGCATCGACCCGCTGAAGGTCGACGTGGGGCGGGTCGGCGATGTGATGAGCGTGCAGTATGCGGAGCTGCGGCGGGTTCTGCCGGTCAGCGTCGGCGCAGCCGAGGTGACGGTCGCCACCAGCGAACCCTTCGATGTGGCATGGGTGCCCGAGATCGAGGCGCACACGCGCAAGCGCCTGCGGCTGGTGCTGGCCAACCCTGAGGACATTGCACGCTACACGACGGAGTTCTTCGCCCTGGCACGCTCGGTGCGCTCGGCGCAGAAGACGGGCGAAGTAGCAGTGTTGTCGAGTTTCGAGCAGCTCGTCGAACTGGGCAAGACCAACAAGCAGCTCGACGCCAACGACCAGGGCGTGGTGCAGGTGGTCGACTGGCTGTGGCAATACGCGTTCGACCAGCGGGCCAGCGATATCCACCTCGAGCCGCGTCGCGACATGGGCGCGATCCGTTTCCGCATCGACGGCGTGCTGCACACGGTGTACCAGGTGCCGCTGGCGGTGATGGGCGCGATGACCGCTCGCATCAAGCTGCTGGGGCGCATGGACGTCGTCGAGCGGCGTCGCCCGCTGGACGGGCGCATCAAGACCCGTCGACCCGAAATGGCCGATGCGCCCGGAGGTGGCGAGGTGGAAATGCGCCTGTCGACACTGCCCACCGCATTTGGCGAGAAGCTGGTGATGCGCATCTTCGACCCCGAGACGGTGGTCAAGAACATCGAGGAGCTGGGGTTTTCGGCCCACGACGGCGAGCGCTGGAAGTCGCTGGTCGAGCGGCCGCACGGCATCATCCTGGTGACCGGCCCCACCGGCAGCGGCAAGACGACGACCTTGTACTCGACGCTCAAGACACTGGCCAGCGACGAGGTGAACATCTGCACCATCGAGGACCCGATCGAGATGATCGAGCCCTCGTTCAACCAGACGCAGGTGCAGCCGGCACTCGACATGGGCTTTGCCGAGGGCTTGCGCGCGCTGATGCGGCAGGATCCCGACATCATCATGGTGGGCGAGATCCGCGACCTGCCGACGGCCGAGATGGCCATCCAGGCCGCGCTGACCGGGCACCTGGTGTTCAGCACCCTGCATACCAACGACTCGGCATCGGCCATCATGCGCCTGGCCGACCTGGGCGTGCCCACGTACTTGATTGCCGCCACGGTGGTCGGCGTCCTGGCCCAGCGGTTGGCTCGCACGCTGTGCCCGGCGTGCAAGGCGCCCGACGAGGCGATGACACGTGAGGCGTTGGACGAACTGGCGCGGCCGTGGCGCCTATCGGGCCAGGTGCGGCCCTACAAGCCGGTCGGGTGTCTCGAGTGTCGCAAGACGGGCTACCGCGGGCGCGTGGGTTTGTATGAACTGATGCTTGTGACCGAGGATGCGCGCCGGCGCATCCATCCCGAGCTGAACGTGGCCGAACTGCGCAAGACCGGCGTCAAGGAAGGGATGCGCCCCTTGCGGCTGGCTGGCACCATGAAAGTGGCCGAGGGCCTCACGACCATGGAGGAAGTGATGCGCTGCACGCCGGGCTGGAACGACAGCTAGTCACCGGGCAAGTGCGCGGCGTGCCGAGCGTTACGTGGAAACCACAGCCGGCACACCAGGCGCGCTTCCTAGAATGCGCCGACATGGCCGCCCTGCGGGCAGCGAGGAGACTTCGACGTGAAGATCAAGAGCCAGAAGGACTTCTGGTCGGGGCTGATGTTCGTGATCACGGGCGTGTCCTTCGCCTGGGGCGCCACGAACTACAGCTTTGGCGTGGCAGCGCGGCCCGGTCCGGCTTACTTCCCCTTCGGCCTGGGCGTATTGCTTGCGATGCTTGGGGCGTTCATCCTGTTCGAGGCGCTGGTGGTCGAGACCGACGACGGCGAGCCGATCGGCAAATGGGCGTTCAAGCCGATGTTCACGATTGTCCTGGCGGTTTGCCTTTTCGGGGTGATGTTGCCGCGAATGGGGATGGTGCTGTCGTTGCCGGTGCTGATCGTCGTGGCCAGCCTGGCCGGCGATGAGTTTCACTGGAAAGACGCGGTCATCAGCTGTGTTGTCCTCACGGTGGGCTCATGGCTCATCTTCATCAAGGGCCTGTCGCTGGTGATACCGGTGTGGCCCCCGTTCCTGACCGCCTGAGGTAAGCCCGATGGACCTGCTGCACAACCTCGCACTCGGATTCGGCGTGGCCGTCACGCTGCAGAACCTGATGTATGGGTTCTTCGGTGCCGTATTGGGCACGCTGATCGGTGTCTTGCCTGGCTTGGGCCCGGTGGCCACGATCGCCATGCTGTTGCCGTCGATCTACGCGCTCGACGCCACGCCCGCGCTCATCATGCTCGCCGGCATCTACTACGGCGCGCAGTACGGCGGCTCCACGACAGCGATCCTGATCAACGTACCCGGCGAGTCCAGCTCGGTCGTGACTGCGATCGACGGCTACCAGATGGCCCGCCAGGGTCGCGCAGGCCCCGCGTTGGCAGCAGCTGGCCTGGGCTCGTTCTTCGCCGGCTGCGTGGGCACCGTCGTGATCGCGGCCTTCGCGCCGCCGCTGACCGAATTGGCCTTCCAGTTCGGGCCGGCGGAGTATTTCAGCCTGATGGTGCTGGGCCTGGTCGGTGCCGTGGTGCTGGCATCGGGCTCCCTGGTCAAGGCCGTGGCGATGATCGTCATGGGTCTGCTGCTGGGTCAGATCAACACCGATGTCATCTCCGGCGTGCCGCGCTACAGCTTCGACGTCCCGGAACTGACCGACGGCATCAACTTCGTCGTCATCGCGATGGGCGTGTTCGGGTTCGGCGAGATCATCGCCAATTTGGGGCGGCCTGCCGAGCACCGCGAGGTGTTCACGAAGGACGTGCACGGCCTGTGGCCCACGCGCGAGGACTTCCACCACGCGTGGCCGGCGGTTTTGCGCGGCACCTCGTTGGGCTCGTTGCTGGGTGTGCTGCCCGGGGGTGGGGCGCTGCTTTCGTCGTTTGCGGCCTACACCCTGGAGAAGAAGATCGCCGGACCGTCGGGCCGCTTCGGCAAGGGCGATATCCGCGGGGTTGCGGGTCCGGAGAGCGCTAACAACGCCGGAGCACAGACGTCCTTCATTCCGATGCTGACGCTGGGCATTCCACCCAACGCCGTGATGGCACTGATGGTCGGGGCCATGACAATCAAGGGCATACAGCCGGGCCCGCAGGTGATGACCAGCAACCCGGAGTTGTTCTGGGGCCTCATCGCGTCGATGTGGATCGGTAACCTGATGCTGGTGGTGCTCAATCTGCCGCTGATCGGCATCTGGATCAAGCTGCTGACGGTGCCCTATCGCTTCTTGTTCCCGGCCATCGTCACCTTCTGCTGCATCGGCACTTACTCGCTGAACAACAACAATTTCGATGTGTTCATGACGGCGCTGTTCGCCATCATCGGCTATGCGTTCTACAAGCTCGGTTGCGAACCCGCGCCACTGCTTTTGGGATACATCCTCGGGCCGATGATGGAAGAGAACCTGCGCCGAGCGCTGTTGCTGTCACGCGGCGATTGGGGAACCTTTGTCACCAAGCCGCTCTCGGCCGGCCTGCTGGCGGCGGCTGCACTGCTGATCATCATCGTCACGCTGCCGTCGATCAAGGCCAAGCGCGAGGAAGCCTTCCAGGAAGAGGATTGACCCCGGGGGCGAGGCCGAGGCTGCACGCCCGATTGGCGGCGCCTTGTTCAGCCCGGCGATGCCAGGTGCACCGCGCAGGCGGCCGTAGCTACGCGGCCGTCGGGGTCGCGCTCGACGCGAAAGCCCACCCGCACCCCGATACGCCGGCCGTCCGAAACGTGCAGGGTCATGTCCCGGTGGCTCGGTCCCTGGCCTGTATCGCGCAGCAGATCGGCCAAACCGGTCGCCGAACTCGAGTGCTCGTCGCTGAGCAGCTCCGTGATCGGCTGGTGGAGCAACTCGGTCATCGGCCGCTGCACCAGCGTGGCCAACATCTCGTTGGCCCGCAAGATGCGCCCGTCCGGCGCCAGCAGTGCCAATCCCGCGGGTACCACGCCCATGACTGCGTCTAGCTGGCGCGTGGCCCGCCACTGGAGTTCATCGCCCTGGAGACGGGCGTCGTCCTGAATGCGCAGCAGCCGGCTGCTCATCGACAGGAGCAGCCACGACAGCAGCGCGCCGCAGGCCACCGCTGGCATGGCAAACAGCCAGACTCCGCCTGGGGTCTGGACCGGTTGTTCGATGCGCATTAACCACCGGTGGCCGCTGCGCTCGAGCACGGCGTCGCGACGGAACACCAGCGCCGATACCGCAGCCGTGTCGCAGCCCAGGGGGCCCTGCAGGCGCCGCGGCTCTGAACGGGCGTCCTCATGGAAGATGCACAGGCGCAACGCGTCGGTGCGGGCCGCCAGCAAGGTGGTGGCCAACCGGTCTGCGGGCATGGGCAAGTCCGGGCCGGGGCATGGGGCCGTTGCGCTGCTCGCGCAGTTGCCAGATGCGGCGGGCGCGCCAGCACCGGCCGTGGTGCCGCCGTCTGCGCCGATCAACAGCCGGGCGTGGGCGGCCATGGCGTCGGCATCGCGCTCGAATCGGGCTTCGGCATGCTGGCGGTCTCGCGCATCGACACGTGCAAATACCAACCACAGCACGGCCGACAGCGCCAGCAGGGGCAGCGCGACACTGCGCCAGCGCGAGCGCCAGCGGGCGCGCGGTGGCGCGGCGATCGCCAGTGCGATGGGAAGCAGCACCATCACAGAGCCGGCATCGCACAGACCGCGCACGGCCGCCACCGTGTAGGGGCGCGCTGTGTTGGAGTCCAACAAGGCGATACCCAGCGTGACGAGCATGCCGATCGCGCCACATGAGATCGCAGTCGCCGCCAGGCGCTGCAGCGATCCCGTCGAGTCCAGCGCCAGGTCGTCGATTCGGCTCGAGCGGCGCAGCAGCAGCCCTCCAAACGCCGCCTGTGCCCACAGCAGCGGCGCGTTCCACGCGGCAGTGCCCGCGTGGTCCGCGGGCCAACCCCCGACGGCGATCCAGGCCAATGCGAGTGCCAGCGCCGGCAGCGCCCGCCAGCCGAGCAGGCATGTCGCGCCCAGTGCAACCGCCAATGCTGGGGACAGCGGCACGATGGGGATGCCGGAGGCGTCGTAGTCTGGGGTCATCGCCCACGCGGCAATGAGTAGCGGAAGGGTGACGGCTGAGCGCATGAATGCCTGGCCGGCCGTCTGCGCCGGTGCTGGCGCTCGGGCTGCATTGCCGCTGGCCGAAGTGGCGGGATCACCTTGGTGAGGTGCAGCGTGGTCGGGTTTCGGGGCAGGCAGGCTCATGGGGCTCTCGTGGCTCGGCGTCGGGGGCGCCCGGCCCAGCCTAGCACCGCGGCCCTGGCCTGCCCATCGGGGCCTGTGCGTGGGCGGCCCCCGGTACGCGGGGGTGACCTTGTGCCGGGTGATGTGACCGGCGGGTGTCGCGCAAGTCCGGCGGTCGCACGGCTACCATCGGCGCGCAAGGAGAACTCCGATGGACCTGGGACTGCAGGGCTGCTGGGCGCTGGTGTGCGCCGCGAGCAAGGGCTTGGGGCGGGGCTGTGCGCAGGCTCTGGCGAGCGAGGGTGTGAACCTGGTCATCACGGCCCGGGGTGCTGACGCGCTGGAAGCGACGGCGCGCGATCTGCGTCTGGCCCATTCGGGTGTCGAGGTGCGCACGGTCGTCGGCGACATCACGACACCGGAGGGCCGCCGCGACGCGCTCGCGGCTTGTCCTCGAGTGGACATCCTGGTCAACAACGCCGGGGGCCCGCCGCCGGGCGACTTCCGCCAATGGGATCGCGAGGCCTGGATTCGCGCCCTGGATGCCAACATGCTCACGCCCATAGAGTTAATGCGCGCCACCGTGGACGCGATGGCCGAGCGTGGGTTCGGCCGGGTGGTGAACATCACCTCGTCGGCGGTCAAGGCGCCGCTGGACACGCTGGGCCTGTCCAATGGCGCGCGAACTGGCCTCACCGGGTTCGTTGCAGGCTTGGCTCGTCAGCCGCGCCTGGCTGCGCGCAATGTCACGATCAACAACCTGTTGCCGGGCGCCTTCGATACCGACCGGCTGCAGGCCACGCTGCGCGGAGCAGCCCAGGCCGCGACGACGACCGTGGACGAAGTCGCCGATCGGCGCCGCCGCACCATCGCGGCGCAGCGGTTTGGCACGGCGCAGGAGTTCGGCGCGCTGTGTGCCTTTGTCTGCAGTCGCCAGGCGGGCTACCTGACTGGCCAGAACCTGCTCATCGACGGCGGCGCATACCCGGGAACGTTCTGAGCGCCGCAGATGTGCGGCGCCGCCTCATGACCCCGAGAGGGGCGAGCGGAACCCTGGGGCGGCGCGGTATTTCCTTCACGGTACCGCAGGCGACGTGCATCACTGGGCGCGTTGCACTATGCTAGCCACGAGGCCGGTGCGTGACGGGGGCGCGATCGGCTGCAAGGGGTGCCGCCATGTGTCCCGGATGGTTTGAGCGTTTGCTGGTGTGCCTGGTGCTGGCCGTGATGGCCGGCTGCGCGGCAGCGCCGGTGGCGCAGGCCGATGCGGCACGGGCACTGTTCCGTGACGACCGGTTTGCCGCTGGCGCGGTTGCGCAGGAAGAACTGCAGCCCGAATCGATATTCGCCATGACAGCGGCCATGCGCGAGTACGCCGAGCGGAACGTCATGTCCACGAGCCATGGCTTTGACCTCCAGAAGCGCTTGCTCGAGGCGCTTTACACGCGTGGCGATCTGCAACTGCGTTACGACGCCATGCACACCCGAACCGCGGCACAGGCGTTTGAGGCCAGGGCAGGCAACTGCATGTCGCTGGTGGTGATGACAGCCGCGTTCGCGCGGCATCTCGGGCTGAGCGTGAGGTTCCAGAGTGTCTTGGTCGACCCGACGTATGGGCGCAGCGGCGACCTGACCTTCGCCTACGGCCACGTGAATCTGTCCATCGGACGACATGTACCTTCCAGCAGCCAACTGTTGGGGCAATCGGGCGGCAACTGGTTGACGATCGACTTCCTGCCCCGACAGGACCTGCGTGGGCAGCGCTTCGATGTCATCGACGAGGGCACGCTGGTGGCGATGTTCATGAACAACATGGCTGCCGAGGCCCTGGCCCGCGGGCAACTCGATATCGCCTATGCCTGGGCCCGCGCTGCGCTGCAACAAGACTGGAACCTGGGGATCGCCTACAACACGTTGGGCGTGATCTATCAGCGGCGGGGACTGCTCGATGAGGCTGAACGCGTGATGCGCTTTGCCCTCGGGCTGGAGCCCGACAACGTCGCTGTATTGGGGAACCTGGCGCCGCTGCTGGTGCAGCGCGGCCGTCTGGACGAAGCGCAGGTGTTGCAGTGGCGCCTGGCGCGGCTGCAGCCCGACCCGCCGTTTGCGTTCCTGCAGCGTGGGCAGCAGGCGATGCGCGACGGCGACTACCGCAGCGCGCGGGATTGGTTCGAGCGCGAACTGGAGCGCGACCCGGACAACCCGGAGTTCCACTATTGGCTGGCTCTGGCCCACCTGAGGCTCGGCAGCCATGACGCCGCACGGCGCGAGATGGCCCTGGCATTCGACTACAGCCGCACTTCCGACGACCAGACCCGCTATGCCGCCAAGTTGCGCCAGTTGAAGGCGGGCGCGGTGCACTGACTGGTGTTCGCTTTCGGCCACGGCACGGGGGCGCCGCGCCAGATTGCCGACCGAGGCGCTTGCGGACGCCGATACACTTGCGCCCCTGCCCGATTCCGCGCGCCCCACAGTGTCCGACCGACTCGCCGTCGCACCCCAGTACCTGCTTCCCAAGCTGGCGTTGACTCGTCTGGCCGGGCGGTTCGCGTCCTGGCGCGGCGGCGCTGCGACCACTGCGGCAATACGTGCCTTCGTTCGCCGTTACGGTGTGGACATGACGCAGGCCGTCGAGCCCGATCCCGCGGCCTACGCCACGTTCAACGATTTTTTCACCCGGGCACTGCGTCCGGGTGTCCGACCGCTGGCTGGCACCGAGCTGATCTGCCCGGTGGACGGCACGATCAGCCAGTTCGGGGCGATCGAAGGCGATCAGATCGTCCAGGCCAAGGGCCACAGCTACAGCACCGCGGCGCTGCTGGGCGGCGATGCCGAACTGGCTCGGACCTTCGACCATGGCGGATTTGCGACGCTCTATCTCAGCCCGCGCGACTACCACCGCATCCACATGCCGTGCGACGGTCGGCTGCAGCGCATGACCCACGTACCGGGTGCCTTGTTCTCGGTCAACCCGACCACGGCGCGCGGGGTGCCTGGGCTGTTTGCGCGCAATGAGCGGGTGGTCTGTGTGTTCGAGGGCGCCGTCGGCACCTGGGTCCTGGTTTTGGTGGGTGCCACCATCGTCGGCAGCATGGCCACCGTGTGGCACGGCGTGGTGAACCCGCCGCGCCCGGGTAGCCTGCGCCGGTGGGACTACGCCGACCGCGCGGTGATGCTGGCCCAGGGCGTGGAGATGGGGCGCTTCCTGCTGGGCTCGACTGTCGTGCTGCTCATGCCCAGGCGTGCAGGCCATGAGCTGCGTTTCGACCCCGCCTGGCAGCCGGGCGGCCCATTGCGCATGGGGCAGGCGATGGCTGCTTACCAGCGCGTGTAACCGGGCAGCAGAGCCCGGCCGCGCGCAGGCTGGTGCGGGGCATGGTAGGGTGCAGGTCAATGCACGAAAGTCCAATGAAATGAGCCTGCACTCAACCCTCGGCGCGCTGACGCCCGATCGGCTCCGGGCCATGAAGCGTGGCCTGGAAAAGGAAAGCCTGCGCACCACTGCGGCCGGTGATCTGGCGCTGACGCCGCACCCGGCCGCACTGGGCTCGGCGCTGCAGCATCCCCACATCACGACCGACTTCTGCGAGTCGCAGCTCGAATTCATCACCGGCACCCACGGTGATGCGCAGTCGTGCCTGGACGAACTCACGCGCATTCACCAGGTGGCCTACCGGGCCATGGGCGACGACATGCTGTGGGTGTCGAGCATGCCCTGCGCGCTGCCGACGGATGAGACCATACCCATCGGGCGTTACGGCACGTCCAACATCGGTCGTGCCAAGAGCGTCTACCGCATGGGCCTGGGGCACCGGTATGGCCGCCGCATGCAGACGATCTCGGGTATCCACTACAACTGGTCGCTGCCGGGCGTCGACACCGATGGGTACTTCGCGCTGATCCGCAACTTCCGCCGGCACTCGTTTGTGCTGCTGCGCCTGTTCGGGGCCTCGCCTGCGGTGTGCGCGAGTTTCGTGGAGGGCCGCAGCCACAACCTGCAGCGCATCGGCAGCGGGTCGCTGCACCTGCCGCATGCCACCTCGCTGCGCATGGGGCGCCTGGGCTACCAGAGCGATGCTCAGGCCACGCTGGCGGTCAGCTACAACAGCCTGGCCGAGTACGGTGCATCGCTGGAAGACGCGATGACGCGGCCCTATCCGGCCTATGAGCAGTTGGGCGTGCGCAATCCCGGTGGCGAGTACAACCAGTTGGCCACCACGCTGCTGCAGATCGAAAACGAGTTCTACGGCTCGATCCGACCCAAGCGGGTGATCCGCTCCGGTGAGCGGCCACTGCATGCCCTGCGCGATCGCGGTGTGGAATACGTGGAAGTGCGCTGCATGGATCTCGATCCGTTCGAGCCGGTGGGCATCGACGCGACGACCATGCGGCTGCTGGACCTGTTCCTGCTGCACTGCCTGCTGTCCGACAGTCCACCCGACACACCCGCCGAGATCGCCGCCCTGGGCCGCAACCAGAACCGGTGCGCCGAGCGCGGTCGCGAACCGGGGCTGAAGCTCGAACGGAACGGCAGCTGGATCTCCCTGGACGAGTGGGCGAGCGAGTTGCTGCAGGAGCTTCGGCCGCTGGCGCATCACCTCGATGGTGTGTTCGGCGGCGAAGCCTACGAGGGCGCCCGGGACCGGGCGATCGGGGTGCTGCGCGACCCCCAGCGTGCGCCATCGGCGCGCGTGCTGGCAGCGATGCAAGCGGACTACGGCGGCTCGCACTGCCGGTTCGTCCAGGACTGCTCACAGCGGGCACGCCAGGTCGTCGGCGCATTGCCGTATCCCGACACACTGGACGCTTGGGCACGGCACGTGGCACGCACGTCCCTCGAGGCACAGCACCAGCTGGAGGCCGCGGACACGCTTCCTTTCGAGGAGTTCCGTCGCCGCTACCTGGCGCCGGAGCAACTGCGCCCGGTGGTCCAGGCGGCCTGAGTTCGCCCTTTTGTGCCGGTTCACAGGCGCCACCTCGGCAGCCGCGCGTCTCATGGGTCGGCATTGCGGCCAGTGGCGGGCTGCCACTGGGTCAGCAGTTCATGCGCCGATGGGCGCGGGCGTCGCTGGATCTCCTGCGGCGTGCCGATCGACACGAAGCACAGCGGTTGTTCACCAGGCGCCAGACCGAAGGCCTGGGCGAAGCGCGGGCTGCGCAGTGACCGACCGCCGCTGAGCATCGCCCCATAGCCCATGGCGTGGGCCACCAGCATCAGATTCATCATCGCCGCACCGAGCGTGGCGGCCCGTTCGGGTGCGGGTACGTCTTCGTCGGCAGGCTCGTGGCGCAAGATGGCCAGCAGCAAGGTGGGCGCATGGTGGGCCTTGGCGCGGGCGCGGGCGAGGTGATCCGCTCGCGGCTGGGGCTCGCGCTCGCGCAGGCAGGCCTCGAACAGGTCAGACAGGGTGTCGCGCTGGTCATCGGCGATGCAAACCAGCCGCCATGGGCGCAGGTCATGGTGATCGGGCGCGGTGCCAGCGGCTTCCACCATCTGTTGCAGTTCGGCCGGCGTAGGCCCCGGTGCCTGCAGCAACCGCGGCGCCACCGAAAAGCGGCTCTGGATCAGCGCTGAAGCCAGGCCGGCCCAGTCGTCCTCGGTGGAACCTCGGCAGTCGGTGCTGGCGTCTGGCGCAGTGGCTTGCTCGGTCACGGTGCAATCCTATGGCAATTGTCGTAGGCTCGGCAGGTGTGGCGCGGCGGACGCGCCCCAACGCGATGCGCCGAACGGGCGCCGTCGTGCCGGGCAATACCAAGGTGAGGCGATTCATGGTGATGGCAGTGCAGATCCGCCGAATTGGCGGCCCCGAGGTGATGGAGATCGTCGACCTTCCGGTGGGTGACCCTGGACCGGGCGAAGTGCGCATCCGGCATGCTGCGATCGGACTCAACTTCATCGATGTCTACCAGCGCACCGGCCTGTACGCCAATCCCTTGCCGCTGGTCCTTGGCATGGAAGGCGCCGGCGTCATCGAGGCCGTCGGGCCGGGCGTCGACCATCTGGCGCCCGGCGACCGGGCGGCCTATGCCAGCAACCCGCCGGGCAGCTATTCCCAGGCGCGGGTGATGCCCGCGCGGTGCGTGGTGCGGCTGCCCGACGAGATCGCCTTCGACACTGCGGCCGGCATGATGCTCAAGGGCTTGACCGCGCAGTACCTGCTGAAGAAGACGCAACCCCAGGGCGGCCTGCAGCCGGGCGACGCCATCGTGTGGCATGCCGCTGCCGGTGGCGTGGGCCTGATTGCCTGCCAATGGGCGCGCGCCATGGGTCTGCAACTCATCGCCACGGCGGGCTCGGACGAGAAGTGCGCACTTGCGCTCGAACATGGCGCGGCGCATGCCATCAACTATCGGCGGGAGAACTTCGTCGAACGCGTGCGGGCGATCACTGGCGGCGCCGGGGTCAAGGTGGTGTACGACTCGGTGGGCAAGGACACCTTCGATGGTTCGCTCGACGTGCTGCGGCCCTTCGGCCTGCTGGCCAGCTTTGGCAATGCGTCGGGGCCGGTTCCGCCCTTCGCGCCGGGCATCCTCGGACCCAAGGGCTCGCTGTACCTGACCCGCGCGACGCTGTTTACCCATCTGGCCACGCGCGAGTCGACCCAGGCCATGGCCGACGACCTGTTCGCCGTGGTGCGCAGTGGGGCCGTGAAGATCCGAATCGACCAGCGTTACCTGCTTTCCGAAGTGGGCCGCGCGCACGAGGCACTGGAAGCGCGGGCGACCACCGGCTCGAGCGTGCTGCTGCCTTGAGGACCGCGACATGAGCGTGTCATCCGGCCCGTCAGATGCAGCGGCTGGCCCCGTCGAGGGGGCCGACTTCATCGTGGTGGGCGCCGGCATCGCCGGAGCGTCGGTGGCGTGGGACCTTGCCCGGCGCGGGCGCGCGGTGCTGCTCGAGAGGGAGTCGCAGCCGGGTTACCACACCACGGGGCGTTCCGCTGCCCTGTACCTCGAGAGCTATGGAACCGCCCAGGTGCAGGCGCTCACACGCGCCAGCCGGGCCTTCTTTGACGACCCTGGCGAGGGATTCGCCGAGCATGCGCTGCTGCGACCGCGTGGCGCGCTGATGGTCGCCGGTCCGGACGACCACGAAGCGCTGCAGGCGCACTGGGCGATGTTGAAGGTCGCAGTGCCGAAGGCCCAGCGCCTGGATGCCACGGGTGTGCTGGCCTTGTGGCCGGCACTGAGGCACGACCGGGTGATGGGCGGCACATTCGAGCCCGATGCGGCCGATATCGACGTCCATGCGCTGCACCAGGGGTTTCTGCGCGGCATGCGCCGGCGCGGCGGCCGGTTGGTGTGCGATGCCGAGGTTCGAGCGGTCACGCAGGTAGGCCCGAACTGGCGCGTGCAGGCCGGTGGGCGCACCTGGCAGGCGCCTGTACTCATCAACGCCGCCGGTGCATGGTGTGACGCACTGGCTGAGCTGGCTGGTATCGCGCCGCTGGGCCTGCAACCCAAGCGGCGCTCCGCATTCACCTTCGCGGCGCCGGCAGGCAGCGGTGCCGCCGGCTGGCCTGCGTGCGTGGCGTTGGACCACAGCTGGTATGTCAAGCCCGACGCCGCGCAGTTGCTGGGCTCGCCGGCCAACGAAGATCCGGCACCGCCGCAGGATGTGCAACCCGAGGAACTGGACATCGCCGTGGGTGTGCACCGCATCGAGGAGGCAACCACGTTGGCGGTGCGGCCGACGCGGCGTTGGGCCGGGCTGCGGTCGTTCATGCCCGACGGCGACATCGTCGGCGGATTCGATCCGCAAGCCAGCGGCTTCTTCTGGCTGGCCGGGCAGGGTGGGTTCGGCATCCAGACCTCGCCGGCGATGGGCATGGCATGTGCGGCACTGGCCGCTGGCGAACCACTGCCGCGGTGGGTGACTGACGCCGGGGTGGATGCCACCAGGCTGGGCCCGGGTCGGCTGCGCCCAGGAGCACGTGCGGACCACAGCCAGACCCGCTGACCGGGGCGCTAGTGCCGCCGAACGTGCAATTGCACCGCCTCCAGACAGGGGGGGTGGCGGCTATGCGCGCCAGGTCGGTCGTTCGCGCCAAGTAAGATCGCCCGCTTCCGGCCGCTCAGCGGCCACCCTGCCTGGAGTTGTGTTCGTGAAGCTACGTCACTGGCTTGCCCCTGTCCTGGTCCTGTGGTTGGCGGCCTGTGGCGGTGGCGGCGTGCCGCCCTCTGGAAACGACCTGGTGGTGACGGGCACAGGCCCGACGGCACCGGTGGCTGGAGGGGAGACCGCCACATTCACGATGACGGTGCGCAACGGTGGCCCACTCGAGGCCAAGGATGTGTCGCTGACCAGCACGGTGCGCGGCCTGGTGCAGACCTCGGTGACCTATGCCTGCCAGGCCAGTGGCGGGGCCATCTGCCCGGCCGATGTCGGCCCGTCGATGTACCTGGCCACGCTTCCAGTCAACGGTTCGCTAACGTTCACCGTTGCCGGGCCGGTGGGCGAGCAGGTCGACGGCGTGATCAGCAGCACGCTGCGCGCGTCGGCCAGCGGCGATCCCGACCGCAGCAACGACTTCGCCACCATCAGTGGCACGGGCTTCAGCCTGCAGAGCAACGTCGCGGTCAGCGGCAGCGGACCGGTTGATCCGGTACCCGGTGGCGGTGTCGCCACGTTCACGATGGTGGTCACGAATGGCGGACCTCAGGCCACCGGTGACGTGCTGATCGAGAACAGGCCCGGCGCGAGCAGCAGCCTGGCCAGCGTGGCCTGCTCCGCCACTGGTGGCGCCACCTGTCCGCCTTCGCTGAACCCGATCATGCTGGCCAGCGCAATGCCATCCGGAAGCGCGCTGACATTTACCGTCGGGCTGAACGTGGCCAACGGCTACAACGGGCCGATCAACAACACGATGTCGGCCACGGTCCAGAAGGATCCCGACAAGACGAACAACATCTTCACGGCCACGGGTACGGCGGACAGCGCGAACCTCTCGGGCAGCAACGTCGTGGTGACCGGCACCGGGCCGGCCGCCCCAGTGGCCGTCGGGGGTACGGCGTCGTTCCAGATGACGGTGACCAACCCCGGGCCGCAGGATGCGGGCACCATGCAGTTGGTCAACTCGGTGGGCGCCGGTGCAGTGCTCAGCGGGCTCACGTGCGAGGCCACTGGCGGCGCCACCTGCCCCGCCGCGCTGGGCCCGTCGATGCAGGTGAGCAGCTTCCCGGTCGGCGGCGTGCTCACGTTCGTCGTGTCGGCCAAGGTGTCCCTGGGGTCGGGCGGCGGTACCGTCAAGAACACGATGTCGGCGTTGTTGTCCAACGATCCGGACCGCACCAACAACCTGTACACCGCCAGTGGTGCGACGTATGCGGCCGACTTGGACGTCAAGGCCAGCGGTCCGACCACCAATGTGAAGTCGGGCGGGATCGCCACCTTCACGATGACGGTCACCAACCTGGGACCCGACGCCGCGCAGGACGTGGCCATCACCAATCAGGTGAGTGAGGCGCTCACCTTGACGACCATCCGCTGCAGCGAGAGCAACGGCGCGATCTGCCCGCCCGAGCTCGGATCCGAGATGAGCGCGCCGCTCATCCCTGCAGGCGGCTCACTGGTGTTCACCGTGGACGACACCGTAACGGCGGGGACGGTCGGCCGAGTGAGCAACACCATGCAGGTGGTGGCCATCGGCGACCCGAAGGCGGGCAACAACACAGCCACCGCGTCGGCATCGGCCAGCACGGCCAACCTGGGCGTCTCGGCCACCGTGGCCGAGCGCGTGGCGGCTGGCAAGACGGCCTACTTCGTAGCCACGGTGGCCAATGCGGGTCCGAACCTGTCGCAGAACGTCGCGCTGGTGTTTACCTTGCCCACCGGCTATAGCGCCGGCGTGGTGTCGTGCGCGCCGTACGGCACGGCCGTCTGCCCCGCGAGCCCGTCAACCACGATGACCGTGCCGTCGCTGCCGGTGGGTGGCAAGCTGGTCTTCACCGTTCCGGTGGCGGTTCCCTCGAATGCACGAGGCCTGATCGAGGCCAGCTGGAGTGCCAGCGGCGAGGGTGACAGCGACACGAGCAACAACCTGGCGCTGGCTGCGACGATTGCCGAAGACCCTCGAAACGGTGGCTACAAGCTGTTCTCGACCGACGGGCGCCAGTACGGCATGGTGCTCGATTTCGACGCCGGCTCCTACACCGTGCAGGGCCACGGTCTGGTGGCCAGCGGGTCGTTCACTGCGGATGCCATTGGCGGAGGATTCACCATTGCTGGCAACCAGCGCTGGCGGTTGGCCGAAGACATGGTGGTGGGGGGCTATGACTTCGGCTCGGGCGTGCGCCCCTTCGTGGCCGCTCGCCGCTTCGCGACGACGGTCGAGGAACTCACGGGGACGTTCAACATCTCGAGCTTGTCACTGCAGGTGGGTTCGGCGCCGGGTTCCAGGGTCTATGCCGCTCAGTTTGCCGAGGGCGGGCTGCGCCTGTGCAACGATGCCTCGCAGCTCTACTCGATGGCCAATTGCCCCAGCGGTAGCGTCTGGACCTATTCGCTGACGGTGGCCAACGGCGTGTACACCGCGGTCGACTCGGTGCACGGTGACACCCAGACCTTCTATGCCGCGCGCAGCGGCCAGCAACTCACACTGCTCAGTGCGGGCGACGCAGTGGACAGCGGAGCTGCGTCATTCCGCATCGGCTTGGTCGAGACGGGTGTGTTTGGCAATGCGACCACTAACGGTGCCAGCACCGACAGCACCTGGGACACGGTCACCGTGAACGGCACCTTGCTCACGCTCAGTGGTGTCAATGCGCTGGGAGAGGCCTACTCGGTGAGTGCGCCTCTGGCAGCCGCACCGCAAGGGCCGACCGGGGTGCGCAGCGGGCTGCGCAGTTCCGACCAGGCGCGGGTGTACCTGTCGCAGGCACCACACTTGACGGTGGTCACCGGAGCACGCAACGGCGCAGCAAGCGGCTACCTGCAGATCAGCGCGCCCTGATCCCCTGCGGGATCAGGCGGTGCCGGCAGGCACCGCGAAGCGAAACACGCTGCCGCCGCCCGGCTCGCTGCGCACGTCGATGCTGCCGCCCATGTGGTGGGCCAGATTGCGAGCGATCGCCAGGCCCAGGCCGGTGCCGCCGTAGCGGCGCGTCACGCTGCTGTCGGCCTGTGTGAACGGCTGGAACACCACGTCGATCTGCTCCGGCGTCATGCCGATGCCGGTATCCTGTACGGCGCAGGCCAGCAGCAATTGGGAGCCTTCGCGTGCGGCAACCGACAGGTGGATGTTCACGCGGCCGCGCTCGGTGAACTTCAGTGCGTTGCCGGCCAGGTTCAACAGCACCTGTCGCCAGCGCGGGCCGTCGATCACCACCACGTCCGGCACACCAGGATCGATCGACCACTCGAATGCAAGTTGCCTGCCCTGGGCCTGGATCTGCAAGGGCCCGAGAGCCAGACGCATCAACTCGCGCAGGTCCACCGGTTGCGGATGCAGGACCAGTTGCTGGGCCTCCATGCGCGACATGTCCAGGACATCGTCGATGACCTGCATCAGCGACTGGGCCGAGTTGAGCACCAGTTCCATGAAATGCCGCTGCCGGGCGTTCAGCGGCGTGTCCAGCAGCACCCGTGTCAAACCGATCACGCCGTTCATGGGCGTGCGGATCTCGTGACTCATGTTGGCCAGGAAGGTGCTCTTGGCTCGATGTGCCACCTCGGCTGCATCGCGCGCGTTCTCGAGTGCGGCCAGCGCCGCTTTCAGGTCGCTGATGTCACGGGCGTTGAACTGAAGCATTGCCGCGCCAGTGACCGGGTCGCGCACGGCGCGGCCGTCCACCGCATGCCATCGCTCGCCCTGGCGCGTTCGCAGCAAGGCCTCGCCGTCGTGGGTATGGCCGGCACGGACGGTGTCGAGGATAGCCTGCCCGACCGCAGGATCGGCGAACAGGCTCACGAACTCAGCCGTGCCACCGTCGTCCTCGACCGGACCGAATGCGGCCAGCGCTGCCGGGTTGCGCATCAGCGCTGCGCCGCCGTCGAGCCGGTGCAGTGCCACGCGCAGCGGGGTGTGACGCAGTGCTTCGATGCCGCGCAGCATGCCGGGGTCGTAGCTGGCGGCCAGTGGCTCCGACGCGAACAGGATGGCCTGTCTCCCGTCGGCCAAGCGGATGCCGCGCGACAGCAGCACCGACGTCATCGGTTCGTCGTGGGGGTACAGCGTCCAGGGTTCGCGCACCAGTCGTCCCTGGGCGTGCTGCTGCATGCTGGCCATCAGCCGTGTGCGAGCGGCCGCCGAGATGTCGGAGTAGTCGCGCCGGCACAAGTCGTCGATGCTCGCCGCATGCCAGAAGGCCAGCCCCGCCGGGTTGGCCCAGGGGATGCCCGGCAGATCGATGTCGAACACCCAGATCGGGACGTTCAGCCAGTCGTAGTGCGGCAGGTCTGCCGCATCGAGCAGGGGCAACTCGGCCGGTGGGATTGGTGCTGGAAGGGCGTCGTCGATCGGCACACCGCGATGCTAACGCCGCGGCTGCTGCTGAACCTCATGCCGCGTCGCACGCAGGCTGCACCACGGATCCTCGGTAGGCATGCCAGCTGGCGTGCCCCAGCACCGGGCCGGCCACCAGCAATCCGAGGAAGCCAGGCAGCATCGCCAGCAGTACCGTGAGAGTGATCAGTGCTGCCCAAGCCAGCATCACGACCGGCTGCGCCAAGACCAGGCGCAGGCTGGTCAGCCCTGCCGTGATGGCGTCGACCGGGCGGTCGAGAATCATTGGAATCGACACCACGCTGACGGCAAAGATCACCCCTGCAAATACACCGCCGACCAGCACGTAGGCCACGATGAACTCGACATTGGCCGGGTTGAGCAGGGCCAGCAGCGACCCCTTGAAGTCAGGCATGCCGTCAAAGCTGACTGCAAACACGATCAGCGATGCGCGGCCCCACAACATCTCGAGCACCAGAAGCACGAACCCGAAGATGGCCAAGGTACCGGTGCGCCGGTCCCAAGCCAGCAGCGAGTCGCCCAGGTCAGGTCGCTCGCCGCGCTCCAGCCTCAGGCTGGCTTGGTACAGGCCCAGGCTCATGAACGGGCCCATCAGCAGGAAGCCTGCGGACAGGGCCAGCACCCATGCCGGTGCATGCTCGAAGACCTTGACCAGCGCCCAGCCCATCAGGAAGAAGCAGGTACCGTAGAACAGGCCCAGTCCCGGGCAGCGGCGGAAGTCGAGCCAGCCCGCTGCGAGCCAGCGCAGCGGATCGGTCAGGCGCAGAGCGCGCAACTCCACCGCCAGCGTCGAGGGCGCGCCGCGGGTCATGGCTTGGGCGTCGCGCTCGTCAGGTGTCACCTTGGCACTGTTGTTGTCCACCGCAGGCGCTGAAAAGGGGGACGGATAGGAGGATGGCGGAAACGGGGCGGGGAACGGCGCCGGAAATGGCGCTGGAAATGGCGCTGGAAATGGGGCCGGGGTCGGAGTGGTCGTGTGGGCCATCGCCGCACAATGTACGGGTCAGCAGTTCTCCCACGACCTCGGTGGGTCTTTCGCGGGCGCCTGTGGGTCCAGCGGCTGGCGGACGCCGAGCGGTCAGGGTCGCCGGCGCCCGCTCCACAGCAGCCACAGACCTCCGGCGCCGGCGCCGACGAAGCCCAGCAGACCGAACGCCGGCAGCCCGAACAACTGCGGTCCGCCGCCGACCGTCATGACGATGGACGAGCCGATGACCAGCGCAGCCACCACCAGACCGACGGCGATCCGCTGCGCAGCGCGGTCGAGCTGGTCTGCCACGGCACGCAAGTCGGTCACGTCGATCTGCACCTGGATGCGGCCCTTGCGCGCGGTGCGCAACAACCGGGCCAGGTCGCGCGGCAGTCCCCCGAGCAGGCCAGCTACCTGCCGAACGGCCTGCCAGCCCCGCTGGGCCAGTGCGCGCGGTTGGTAGCGCTCGTGTAACGCCTGGCGCAGCAGCGGCAACGCCTCCGCGGCCATGTGGAACTCGGGGTCGAGACTGCGCCCCAGGCCCTCCAGTGTCACGAAGACCTTGATCAGCAAGGCCAGGTCCGAGGGCAATGCCAGGTGGTGGGAACGCAGGATGGTCGTTACGTCGCCCAGCATCGAGGCCAGGCTGAGCTGTGCGAGCGGCACGCCGTGGTACTGGTCGACGAACGACTCGATGTCGGTGCGCAGCGCGCTGTCGTCGATCTCGTTGTCGTCGCCGGTCCACTCGAGCAAGACCTCTGCCACGGCACCGGCATCGCGCTGCACCAGGCCGAGCATCAGCATGAGCAGCTCGTCGCGGCGCTGCGGCATCACGCGGCCCACCATGCCGAAGTCGACAAAGGCGATGCGGTTGCCGGGCAGGAAGAACAGGTTGCCGGGGTGCGGGTCGGCATGGAAGAAGCCGTCGTTCACAACCATCTTGAGCACGGCGCTGGCGCCTCGGCGGGCGATCAGGTGGCGATCGAGGCCGGCTGCGTCGATGGCGGCCTGATCTTCCGCGGGCACGCCGCGCACGCGCTGCTGCACGTTCACGCGACGGCTGGTGTGCGCCCAGATCACCCGTGGGATGATGATGTCCGTCTGGCCTTCAAAAGACGCGGCAATGCGCTCGGCATGGCGGCACTCGCTGGCCAGGTCGAGCTCGCGCCGCAGCGAGCGGGCCAGTTGCCGGGCCAGCTCGACGGGCCGGTATGGCCGCAGTTCCGGCCATTGCCGCTCGGCGGCGCCGGCCAGGCGCTCGAGCAGCCGCAGGTCGGCATCGATCGTGGCTTCGATGCCGGGGCGGCGAACCTTCACCACCACTTCCGTGCCATCGGGCAGGGTGGCGGCATGCACCTGGGCGATCGATGCAGCCGCCAGCGGTGTGTCGTCCCAGTCGCGGAACACCGCTTCGGGAGGTGCGCCCAGGTCCTCGGTGAGTTGTGCACGCAGCCGCTCGATCTCGACCGGCGGCGCACTGCTGTGCAGCTTTTCGAGTTGGGCGATCCACTCGGGGCCGAGCAGGTCGGCGCGGCCGGCCATGATCTGCCCCAGTTTCACAAATGTGGGGCCGAGCTCCTCGAGTGCGCTGCGCAGTTGCTCCGCAGGCGTCAGCCGGGCCAGGTGCGCTGCATCGTCGATACGCAGGGCATGCCCGGCCTTGTCGAGCAGATCCGCCCAACCGAGCCGATGCACCATGTCGCCCAGGCCGTGCCGCACGAACACGGCGGCGATGTGCTGAAGTCGACCCAGATCGCGCGCATTGAGCAGGGTCTGCAGGATCGGCATGGCCTCATCCTCGGCGCACGCGCCTCACTTCGTCAAGCACCAGGCAAATCGCACCCAGTGTGATGGCGCTGTCGGCCAGGTTGAACGCCGGGAAGTAGCCGCCATGGAATACCGGTGCCAGCCAGTTCCAGTGGAACTGCAGGAAGTCGACCACGTAGCCATGCACCAGGCGGTCGATGACGTTACCCACCGCACCGCCCAGGATCATGGATACGGCAAAGCAGAACAGCCGCTGCCCCGGATGGGCGCGCAGCATCCAGACAATGAAGCCCGAGGCTGCCGCACCCAACCCGACGAAGAACCAGCGCTGCCAGCCTGAAGCATCGTGAAGGAACGAAAACGCAGCGCCGGTGTTGTGCGCGCGCACCAGGTTGAAGTACGACGTGACCACGCGGCTGTCGCCCAGGCGGAACTCGCCCAGCACCAGCACCTTGGTGAACTGGTCGAGCAACACCACCGCGAAAGCCAGGCCCAGCCACAGCGCCAGGCCCGGGGCCGCACCGGGTCTGTTGGGACCGCCGGCCACGCCGTCAGGCCGCGGCGCGGGCTTCGCCCGTGCCGTGCAGGTTGGTCGTGCAGCGCCCGCACAGCCCCGGGTGGTCGCTGTCGTGGCCAACATCGTCGCGCCAGTGCCAGCAGCGCTCGCACTTGGCGTGCGGCGAGGGCACCACCTGCACGGCAAGCGCCTCGCCCGCCAGTAGCTTGACCTCCGAGGTGATGAGCACGAACTTCAGGTCTTCGCCCAGCGAAGCCAGCAGCGCGTGGGACTCTGGCGGCGCTGTGAGCGTCACCTGCGCCTGCAGCGACGAGCCCACGCCGCCGTCGGTGCGTACGGCCTCGATCGCTTTGTTGACCACCTCGCGCACCTGCCGGATCTGCGCCCACTTGGCGAGCAGCCCCTCGTCGGGCGTTTCGAGCTTCCAGTACTTCTCGACGAAGATGCTGCGACCCGTGCCGCCAACGATGGCCCAGGCCTCTTCGGCGGTGAAGCTCAGGAATGGGGCCATCCAACGCAGCATGGCATGCGTGAGGTGCCACAGCGCCGTCTGCGCGCTGCGCCGGGCCAGGCTCTTCGGGGCAGTGGTGTAGAGCCGGTCCTTGAGGACGTCCAGGTAGAAGGCGCCCAGGTCCTCCGAGCAGAACACTTGCAGCTTGGCCACCACGGGGTGGAACTCGTAGCCGTGGAAGTGCGTCAGCACCTCGGCCTGGAACTCGGCGGCGCGCGCCAACGCCCAGCGGTCGATCTCGAGCATCTGCGTGGGTGCCACCGCGTCGGTGCGCGGGTCGAAGTCGCTCACGTTGGCCAGCAGGAAGCGCAGCGTGTTGCGGATGCGGCGGTAAGCATCGACCACCCGCGCCAGGATCTTGTCGTCGCCGGCGATGTCGCCGGAGTAGTCGCTGGCGGCCACCCACAGGCGGATGACCTCGGCGCCCAGGGACGAGCTCACCTTCTGCGGCTCGATCCCGTTGCCCAGGCTCTTGCTCATCTTGCGGCCCTGGCTGTCGACGGTGAAACCGTGCGTCAGCAGGCCGCGGTAGGGCGCCCGGCCCTGCAGCGCGCAGGCCAGCAGCAGCGAACTGTGGAACCAGCCGCGGTGCTGGTCGTGGCCTTCGAGGTAAAGATCGGCCTCGGGGCCGCTGTCGTGGTGCCCCAGCACGCCGTCGGCCTGCGCATGGGTGCCGCGCAGCACATGCCAGAAGGTCGAGCCGGAGTCGAACCAGACCTCGAGGATGTCGCTGCTCTTGGTGTAGTGCTCGGCATCGGGCGAGCCGAGAATTTCCTCAGCGGTGACTCGACTCCAGGCCTCGATGCCGCCGCGCTCGACGATGTCTGCGGCCTGGTCGAGGATGTCCATCGTGCGCGGGTGCAACTCGCCCGTGTCCCGGTGCAGGAAGAACGGCAGCGGCACGCCCCAGCTGCGCTGGCGGCTGATGCACCAGTCGGGCCGGTTGGCGATCATGTCGCGCAGGCGGGCGCGGCCGTTCTCGGGGAAAAAGCTGGTGTCCTCGATGGCCTGCAGCGCCATCTGGCGCAGCGTCTGGGGCGCCTTGTCCAGGGTGAACACGCCCTCGCCCTCGTCCATGCGGATGAACCACTGCGCCGCCGCGCGGTAGATCACCGGGCTCTTGTGGCGCCAGCAGTGCGGATAGCTGTGGGTGATGCCCTCGGTCGCCAGAAGGCGGCCTGCCGCACGCAGCGCCTCGATGATCACCGGCACCGCCTTCCAGATGCCCTGACCGCCGAACAGCGGGAAGTCGGCGGCGTAGGCGCCATTGCCCTGCACCGGGTTGAGGATCTGGTCGTAGGCCATGCCGTGCGCCACGCAGGACTGGAAATCGTCCAGGCCGTAGGCTGGCGAGGAGTGCACGATGCCGGTGCCGTCCTCGGCCGTGGCGTAGTCGGCCAGGTAGACCGGGCTCGTGCGGTCGTAGCCGGGGTCGACATGGGCCAGCGGGTGCCGGAATGCAATGCCGCCCAGTCGCTCGCCCAGCGTGGTCGCGATCACCGTGCCTTCCAGGCCGTAGCGCTCCAGGCAGCGTTCGACCAGCGTGGCCGCCAGCACCAGCAGGCCGCGCGGCGTGTCCACCAGCGCGTACTCCAGCGCCGGATTGAGGTTGAGCGCCTGGTTGGCCGGGATGGTCCAGGCGGTGGTGGTCCAGATGACCGCGTAGGCTTCCTTCGTGAACGGGCCCGTGCCGAAGGCGGCAGCCAGTTTGTCGGGCTCGGCACAGGCGAAGGCCACGTCCAGCGTCTGGCTCTTCTTGTCGGCGTACTCGATCTCGAACTCGGCCAGTGAGCTGCCGCAGTCGAAACACCAGTACACGGGCTTGAGGCCGCGGTAGACGAAGCCGCGTTCGATCACGCGCTTGAAGGCACGGATCTCGCCAGCCTCGTTGGCGCAGTCCATGGTGCGGTAGGGTCGATCCCAGTCACCGAGCACGCCCAGCCGTTTGAAGTCGGCCATCTGCAATGCGATCTGCTCGGTGGCGTAGGCGCGGCTCCTGGCCTGCATGTCGTCGCGCGAGAGGTGGCGCCCGTGCGCCTTCTCGATGGCGTTCTCGATCGGCAGGCCGTGGCAGTCCCAGCCCGGCACGTACTGCGCGTCGAAGCCGGCCAACTGCCGCGCCTTGACGATCATGTCCTTGAGCACCTTGTTGACGGCGTGACCCATGTGGATCTGGCCGTTGGCGTACGGCGGGCCGTCGTGCAGGATGAACTTTGGCGCATTGCAACGCGCTGCGCGCAGCTGGCGATAGACGCCCTGCTCCTCCCACTGCTTGACCCAGGCCGGCTCACGCTTGGCCAGGTCGCCGCGCATGGGAAACGGGGTGTCGGGCAGGTTGAGGGTGCTGCGATAGTCTGGGGAGCTCGAATCGGTCATGGCCTGTCGCGCCGGTGCGGGTTCGGCGCGCTCGTCCGGTGGGATGAGGGGGTGCCGCGGCATGCGCACGACGCCGCGGCGACTGGCAGATCAGACGAAGGAGCGCTGAATTCGGTCGCGCGTGGTCTGGCGCCGCGTGGCGGCGTGCCCACGCAGGCCATAAGCCTTGACTCTGAACGCGCCCGATGCCATGGGCCCGATTCTACCGAAGCCGTCGCACTCGGCCGGTCCGGCGGGTCGCGTGGTGTTCACGTCCTGGCGCGAAACCAGGCCCGCGCAGCGGCGGTGTCCTGCGCGATGCCGTCCTGCAGGGCATCGAGCGACGGATACCGCCGTTCATCGTGCAGCTTGTGCAGCAGTTCGACCGTGATCACCTGGCCATACGCGGCTTCGGAATCGAGCTGCAACGGCCATTCAAGACAGTGCGTCTCCAGTAGCACCCGGCCGGCGTCCTCGATCGTCGGACGCACCCCCAGGCTGGCCACGGCGGCCAGCGGCGAGGCGGTGAGGCCGCGCACCCGCGCCACGAAGATGCCCATCGCCGCCGGCCGGGAGTGGGCGAAGCGCAAATTGAGCGTGCGAAAGCCCAGTTCGCGCCCCAGCTTGCGACCATGCAGGACATGGCCGCTGATGCTGTAGGGGCGGCCCAGCAGGGCAGCGGTGCGCGCCATGTCACCGGCAGCCAGAGCCTCGCGCACCGCCGAGCTCGACACGCGCAGACCGTGTACCTCGTAGCTCATCATCCGCGCGACGTCGAAGCCCAGCGCCGACCCCGCCGCGTCGAGCATGGCGTAGTCGCCGGCGCGGCGTGCACCAAAACGGAAATCGTCGCCCACCAGCACATAGCGAGCACCCAGGCCGCGCATCAGCACGTCCTCGATGAAGGCCTGGGGCAACTGCGCGGCGAAGCGCTCGTCGAAGCGCAGCACCACGACCTGGTCGACACCGCATCGCTCGAGTTCGGAGAGCTTGTCGCGCAGTGTGGCGATGCGTGCCGGGGGTGGGCCGCCGACCCCGCGAGCGGCGAAATAGTCGCGCGGATGCGGCTCGAATGTCATCACGCAACTGGCCAGGCCGCGGTGGCGGGCCTCGTTCGTCAACAGCGCCAGCATGGCCTGGTGCCCGCGGTGCACGCCATCGAAGTTGCCGATGGTCAGCGCGCAGGTCGGTGCCAGCCCGGGATGGTGGAAGCCGCGAAACACCTGCATGGGCATGATTATCCTCAGCCCGTGACCACGCGCGGATCGTCGATCCAGCGCCATTGGCCTGGTGCCAGGTCAGGCGGCAGGCTCAGTGCGCCGAAGGTGCTGCGGTGGAGACTGACCACATGGTTGCCCACGGCCGCCACCATGCGCTTGACCTGGTGGTACTTGCCTTGCACCAGCGTCAGCCGCAGCTCCTCTTCGCCCGTGGCCTCGCAGGCTGCCGCAGCGACTGGCCGCGGGTCGTCGTCCAGTGTCACGCCGGCAAGCAGCTGCTGCAGTTGTCGGGGCTCGACCGCGCGCGCCGTGCGGGCCTCGTAGACCTTGGGCACGTGGTGCTTGGGCGAGGTGAGGCGGTGCAGCAGCGCGCCGTCGTCCGTAAGCAGCAACAGGCCCGTGGTGTCCTGGTCGAGCCGGCCCACGGGCTGCAGGCCGCGCCTTCGCAGCGGCGGCGGCAACAGGAGCATCACGCTGGGCCAGGCCGAGGGCTTCTGCGAGCATTCATAGCCCACAGGCTTGTGCAGCATCACCAGCGCCTTGACGTGATAGGACCAGGCGACGCCGTCGACCTCGAAATCCAAACCGCCCGGCGATACACGGTGGCCCGGGTCGTCGATCACCGCGCCGGCTATGCGCACATGTCCCTGGGCGACCAGGCCCGCGCATTCGCGGCGGGTGCCGAAGCCCTGGCTGAACAGCAACTGCTCGACGGTGATCATGGCAGCCGGTGCTGGTGGCGCGAGTCGACCGCGATGCCCCATCCGCAGTCAGGAGTCACGACGCATTGCCATCAGGAAGTCGATGAGCTGGTCGCGCTCGCGACGATCCGGCGCGTGGTGAATCGGCAGCAGCGTTTGCAGTCTCTCACGAAGCCTGTCGGGCGTGCCCAGGGTGGGCAGCAGCTCCGTCATGCGCGGGATGCTGTGGCAGTTGATGCAGCGGCGCGCGTAGATGTCGGCGCCATCGCGCCCCTGCGCGTCGCCCGAACACGCCGCCCCGAGCAGGAGCGTCGCGAGCCCCAGGTGCAACCGCACGCTGCGGCCGCTGGCTGGGCGCCACCGGGGCTGCCGGATCGCCTGGACACTGTGCATGCCTGCGGGCTCGGGGTGCGCGCGTTGCCGCGCAGTGCGGGTGTGCATTGCGAGACGCGTCATGCCCATCCCTGATCGCGAGCGCTGGGCAGGCCCAGCGCGGGCAGGCCTTCGGCCGCGCGCACGGCATTGAGGACGGCGCGCATGCACACTTCGGCGGCCAGTGCACCGATGGTGGTCAGGTCGCCGACGACACCGCTATCCCCGGTGGCCAGTGCAAACAGGGTGTCACCGTCGGCGGGTGAGTGCACCGGCTGGATGCAGCGTGCCAGTCCGTCGTGCGCCATCGTCGCCACTTTGGCGGCCTGGGCCTTGGTCAGGGCTGCGTCGGTGGCGACCACGCCGATGGTGGTGGACATGCCGTTGAGCATGCGTTGGGGCAAGCGGCCGCTGCGGATTGACTGCATGATGTCCAGCGGCTTTGCGCCGCTGTCGTCGCGCGCGCCGGCCAAGACGCGGCCGCTGGTGGGGTCGACCACGTCGCCGACGGCATTGACTGCCACCAGCGCCGCGACCGTGACCGTGCCTACTTTCAGCGAGGCGCTGCCGATTCCACCCTTCATGGCCCGTTCAGGGCCGAGCAACTTACCCACGGTGGCGCCGGTACCGGCGCCCACGCTACCCTGTGCGACGGGGGCATGTGTCGCGGCCTCGCACGCCGCGTAGCCTGACGCCGCGTCGGGACGTATCGAGGGGTCGCCGACCCACAGGTCGAACAGCACGGCCGCCGGCACGATGGGTACGCGGGCCGGGCCGACGGCGACCCCGTGCCCACGTTCATCGAGCCAGCGCATCACGCCGTCCGCCGCGGCCAGTCCGAATGCGCTGCCACCGGTCAGCAGCAGCGCGTGCACATGCTCGACGACATTTCGCGGGTCGAGCAGGTCGGTTTCGCGCGTGCCCGGCGCGGCACCGCGGACATCGACACCGGCCACCACGCCCTGTTCACATAGCACCACCGTGCAACCGGTGGGCCGCCGTGCATCGGTGTGGTGGCCCACCCTCAGGCCAGTGATGTCGGTGAGGCTTCCAGGATACATGCGCGGGCGTCGTGTTGGTCGGGCGCAGCGTACCACCGCGGTGCGCCGTGCGGCCGGTGGGTGCGAGACAATGCCCGGATGCCGTCAGTCGATGCCATTGCCACGGGCACTGTGCCGCCGCGCGTGATCGACCTGCTGTGCCTGTGCGCCGCGTGGTGCCGGCTGTGCGAGGGCTATCGCGCCGTGTTCGATGCACTGGCCGCCGAGCCTGCGCCACCGGGCGTGACGCTGCGTTGCCGTTGGGTCGACATCGAGGACGAGGTCGACCTTGTTGGCGACCTGGACATCGAGACCTTTCCCACCTGGGTCATCGCCGAGGGCACAGTCATTCTGTTCGCAGGCGCACTCACCCCTGAGCCTGCGACGGTGCGGCGGGTGCTCGGCGCCTGCCTCGGCGGCAAGCCGATGCCGCTGACCGGGGAAGCTGCCGAGCAAGGGCAGGCCCTGCAGGCCTTGCTGGCCGGCCTGGGCAACGGCCGCTGAGGACCGCGTGGCTCAGGCGAACACGCCCGCCGTGTCCTGCATGCGGGTCGAAACCTCGCCCAGGTGATGCATCGTGTCACCCCAGGCCATTTCGAGCATGGTCAAGCGCTTGAAGTAGTGGCTGCCGATGTACTCGTCCGTGACACCGATGCCGCCGTGCAACTGCGTGCACTGCTGTCCCACGTAGCGCATGCTGTGACCGAGTTGCACCTTGGCCTGGGACAGCGCACGCCGTCGTGCCGCACGCGGCTCGCCCAGCTTCAGGGTGGCGTAGTAGCTCATCGAGCGCCCGAGCTCGAGCTGCATCTTCACGTCGGCGATGCGATGGCGCAGCGCCTGGAAGGTGGCGATGGGAACACCGAACTGCTTGCGCGTGTTCATGTACTCGACCGTGATCGCGATGTACCGGTCCATCAGGCCCACGCCCTCGGCACATGCGGCCGCGATGCCGATGTCTGCCGCCTGTTCGATCAGCTGGAAGCCGTCCGCGACCAGCAGCGTGCCCGCTGCGGCGGTCAGCAGCAACTCGCCCGCGCGAGCGCCATCCTGAGTGGCGTATGGCCGCACGGTTACGCCGCTGGTGCGTGGGTCGACCACGAACAAGCCGATGCCGGACTCATCGCCCACAGGGCCTTCCAGACGGGCCGGCACGATGAAGGCATCGGCTTCATCGGCAGCCGGCACCACGCTCTTCTGGCCGTCGAGGACCCAGCGCTCGCCCTCGCGGCGGGCCCGAGTCGCGACGTGGGCCAGCCGGTAGCGGGCGGCGCGCTCCTGCAAGGCAGGCACCACCACCGCCTCGCCGCTGGCCATGCGTGGCAGCCAGTTGGCCTGAACCTCTCCCGGTGCTTCGCGCAACAAGGCCGGCGCCACCAGTGCCGCCGCAGCATAGGGTGCGCTGACCAGCCCCCGCCCGAGCTCTTCCATCACGACCATGGCTTCGACGGCGCCCATCCCCATGCCGCCGTGGTCCTCGGGTACGCGCACGCCGGTCAGACCCAGCTCGGCCAATTCGGTCATCACGTCCCGGGTGCGGCCACCGGCCTTGGCCAGGGCATGTCTGCGCTCGAAGGGGTAGCCTTTTTCCACCCAGCGCGTCACGGCATCGCGCAGCGAGTTCTGATCGTCGGTGAAGTCGAAGTCCATCGCAGTGTCCTTGGGAGAATCAGGCTGTCGTGAGCCGTGGTGTGAACGCTGGTGTGAAGGGGGATATCGGCTGGGCGCGCGGGCGTCGTCAGGAGCCGAGCACCGTCTGCGCCACGATGTTGCGCTGTACTTCGTTGCTGCCGCCGTAGATGGTGGTCTTGCGGTAGTTGAAGTAGGTGCCCGCCAGCGGGGCACAGATCGCGGCGCCGGCGAAGTCGCCCTGCCAGCCGGCCTCCATCGCCTCGTGCACGTACGGCAGCGTCATGGGGCCAGCGGCCAGCATCATCAGCTCGGTGTAGCGTTGCTGGATCTCGCTGCCGCGGATCTTGAGCAGGCCGGCGATGTCCAGGCTCTGCTTGCCGCTCTTTTCGGCCGACAGCACGCGCAGCACCAGCATTTCGAGAGCCACGATGTCAACCTCGAGCAACGCGACCTGGTCGCGAAAGCGCGTGTCATCGAGCATGCCTTCGGCGCGGGCAATCTGCTTCAGGCGCTCGAGCTCGCGCTTGGCGCGGTTGACGTCGGCGATGTTGGTGCGCTCGTGTGCGAGCAGATGCTTGGCGTAGGTCCAGCCCTTGTTCTCCTCGCCGATCAGGTTCTCGGCGGGTACCTCGACGTTGTCGAAGAACACCTCGTTGACCTCGTGCTCGCCATCGAGCAGGATGATCGGTCGCACCGTGATGCCCGGGCTCTTCATGTCGATCAGCAGGAAGCTGATGCCGGTTTGCGGTTTGCCCTCGGTGCTGGTGCGCACCAGGCAGAAGATCCATTCGCCGAACTGGCCCAGCGTGGTCCAGGTCTTCTGGCCGTTGACGATGTAGGTGTTACCGCGGCGCTCGGCGCGGGTCTTGAGGCTGGCCAGGTCGGACCCGGCGCCGGGCTCGCTGTAGCCCTGGCTCCACCAGACGTCGCCACTGGCGATGCCGGGCAGGAAGCGCTGGTGCTGCTCGGGCGTGCCGAAAGCCATGATCACCGGCGCCACCATCACCGGGCCGAAGGGCACGATGCGCGGTGCTCCCGCGAGCGCGCACTCTTCTTCGAACAGGTGCTTCTGCACCGCATTCCAGCCCGGGCCGCCGAAGGGCTTGGGCCAGCCGTAGCCCAGCCAGCCCTTGGCGCCCAGGATCCTGGCCCATCGCTGCAGGTCGTCGCGCGACAGGCGCAGCGCGTGTAGCACCTTGTGCCGGATGTCCTGCGGCAGGTTCTCGGCCACCCACTGGCGGATCTCGTGGCGGAAGGCGAGTTCCTCGGTGGTGAAGTTCAGGTCCATCGTGCACGCCTCTCGGTTCTGGAAAGGAACGCCCACCGATTCGACCCACGTCGTCGGTACAGCGGTCGGACCCAGGTTTTTAGCACGACCGTTCGCCGCGGGCTTGTCCCTGCCGTGACAAACGCTCAGGGCGTCGGGCGCGGGCGCCGACGTCCATAATCGTCGCCCGTCATGACCCCGGCAGCCGATCCAACCCCCGTGTGCCCCATGCGTCGCCTGAGTGGCGCATCCGGCAGGTGGAGTCCGTCCGTTTGAGCGCCACAGGCCCGGGATTTCGCGCCACCGTGGCGGCCATGGCGGTCGGGCAGTTGCTGTGCTGGGCGGCCCTCTACTACGCCTTCTCGGCGTTCGTGCTGCCGATGCAGCAGGC
>Ga0154020_10000709_pt1 | contig 40892 bp, 17 predicted proteins | sample Klosneuvirus_201_FD_109709 | JGI IMG/M metagenome (GOLD analysis project Ga0154020, IMG submission 109709) | Active sludge microbial communities from wastewater, Klosterneuburg, Austria - Klosneuvirus_20160825_MG | ecosystem: Engineered > WWTP > Aerobic digester > Activated sludge | place... | reverse complement strand
TGCTGGGCATCGGCGGTGAAAACCTCGTCGGTTTCTATTCCGCGATGAAGTACTTCCAATCGCTCGACAACGAGAACAACAAGAAGTTCGTCGCAGCGTTCAAGGCGAAGTATGGCGCGAAGAGCGTCATCGGTGACGTCACTCAGGCCGCGTATCTCGGCCCGTGGCTGTGGAAGATGGCAGTCGAGAAGGCCGGCAGCTTCGACATCGACAAGGTCGCCGCCGCTTCGCCTGGAATTGAATTCAAGGACGCGCCCGAGGGTTACGTGAAGCTCCATCCGAACCACCATTTGTGGAGCAAGCTGCGCATCGGCCAGTGGAGCGCGGACGGCCAGGCCAAGGTGCTCTATGAATCCGGCCTGATTGAGCCCGACCCGTTCCCCAAGGGCTACCAATGATCTCTCTGGGATGAGGAGATGGAGGCGGTCCGTTTCGCCTAGCACGCACGCAAGCGCGGGCCGCCTCCAAGTAAAACAACCAAACACCAACCCAACCAAATGATGCTCGCCTACACCACCGCAGAACTGACCTCGATTTTCACCATGCAAGGTTTCGCAGGCTTGAGCCTCTTCAGCGTGCTGCTGTTGATGGCGCTCGGACTCGCGATCATTTTCGGCCAGATGGGCGTCATCAACATGGCCCACGGCGAGTTCATGGCCGCCGGCGCCTACACGGTTTACCTCTGCTCCACGCTCACCGCGAAATTCGCGCCAGCGTTCCAACCATACTATTTCCTGTTCGCGATTCTCGCCGCGTTCTTTGTTTCCGGCTCGCTCGGTCTGCTCGTGGAATGGGGTCTCATTCGATTCCTGTACAAGCGCCCGCTGGACACGCTGCTCGCGACGTGGGGCTTGAGCCTGATTATGCAGCAAACCTTTCGTTCGACCTTCGGCGCGCGTGAAGTGACCCCCACCCTGCCCGACTGGCTGATGGGTTCCTTCAAGCCCACCGAGACCATCGACATCCCGATTAACGGCGTGTTCGTCATGGGTCTGACCTTGTTCATCACGGCTGCCGTGATGTTCTTTACTTTCAAAACTCGCGCCGGACTCCGCATGCGCGCCACCGTGCAGAACCGCATGATGAGCGGCGCGGTGGGCATCAACACGAAGGTCGTCGATCGCGTCACCTTCGCCATCGGCTGCGGCATCGCGGGCGTCGCGGGCGCGGCGTTCACAACGATTGGTTCCACCGGGCCGGACAGCGGTTCGCGCTACATCGTGGATACGTTCCTCGTCGTGGTCTTCGGTGGTGCGGCCAGCCTGCTCGGTACTGTCGCTTCCGCCTTCGGCATCGCGCAAACGCAGTCCATCTCGGAATTCTTCCTCCAAGGAACGATGGGCAAAGTCGCCACGCTGCTTGCCATCGTCATCATCCTCATGATTCGTCCCCAAGGTCTCTTCGCCAGCAAAGTTCGTCGCGCTTAAACGCAACCACAGCCTGTCGTAATACCCAATGAACACCCTCAACAAACGACTGTTCGGCGGCAAGGAAGGTCTGCTTGGAACCCTGTTCCTCGCAATCATTCTCGTCGTCGTGCTTCCGCTCACGCTCGACATCTTCCGACTGAACCTCATCGGCAAATACCTCACCTACGCCTTCGTCGCGGTCGGTCTTGTGCTGCTCTGGGGCAACGCGGGCGTGTTGAGTCTCGGTCAGGGCGTCTTCTTCGGGCTCGGCGGTTACTGCATGGCGATGTTCCTCAAGCTCGAAGCTTCTGACCCCATCACGACGAAGATTCAGTCCACGCCTGGCATCCCGGACTTCATGGATTGGAATCAGCTCACGGCGCTCCCGGCATTCTGGGTTCCCTTCAAGAGCTTCCCCTTTGCGACGCTCGCCATCCTCGTCGTGCCGGCGGTCATCGCCTACATCGTCGGCGCTGCGATGTTCAAGCGTCGCGTTGGCGGCGTCTACTTTGCCGTCATCACGCAGGCGATTGCGCTCATCGTCTCGCTCGGCATTGATGGTAACCAGGGGCTCACCGGCGGACGCAATGGCATCACCGATTTGAAGACGCTCCTCGGCTGGGACATCCGCACCAAGTCGGGCCAATACACGCTCTACTTCCTCAGCGTTGCGCTCCTGTTCGGCGTCATCATGCTCTCGCGCTGGGTTCTCTCCTCAAAGATGGGCCGCATCTTGAACGCGATGAGCGAGAAGGAAGATCGGGTGCGCTTCTCTGGCTACGATGTTTCCAATTTCAAGATCTTCATCTTCGCCCTCGCGGCAGCCATCAGCGGCATCGGTGGCGCGATGTTCGTGCTGCAAGTCGGCTTCATCTCACCCTCGCTCGTCGGCATCGTGCCCTCCATCGAGATGGTGATCTTCGCCGCGGTCGGCGGGAAGCGTTCCCTGCTCGGCGCGGTTTACGGAACGCTGCTGGTCAACACCGGCAAGAGCCTGTTCTCCGAGACATTCCCACAGCTATGGCTCTACGCGATGGGCGGTCTGTTCATCGTGGTGGTGATGTTGATGCCGAACGGCCTCGCTGGTGTCTGGTCCGACTACGTGAAGCCGTGGTTCGCCGGCGCTCGGAAACGTCTGATGCAACCGCCACCGGTGGACAAGACAGTGCCCGCGCCATCCACCGCGACGACACCCTCCGCGTCCGCCTCTCCCAAGACGACTTAATCGCAGTCCAATCAACCTATGTCCTCAAACACAGATTATCTCCTGGCGATTGAAGACCTAACCGTTTCCTTCGACGGCTTCAAGGCAGTCGATTCGCTCAACCTGTATCTCGATAAAAACGAGCTGCGCGTGATCATCGGCCCGAATGGCGCCGGGAAGACCACCGTGCTCGATCTCATCTGCGGCAAGACCCGCGCCACTGGCGGGAGTGTGAAGTTCAAGAACCGTGAAATGCTCGGACTGGCGGAGCACACCATCGTGCGTTCCGGCATCGGGCGGAAATTCCAAACCCCATCCATCTATGAAAATCTCACTGTCTACGAGAACCTCGAAGTTTCCTTTCCGCGCGGCCGGGGAGTGTTCGGCGCGCTCACGTTCAAGACAACGACGGAGGTCGAGGAACGGATCAAGAAGGTGGCCGAAACCACATTCCTCCAGGATTACCTACACACGGAGGGTGCGTTTCTAAGCCATGGCCAGAAGCAATGGCTCGAGATCGGCATGCTCCTCATGCAGGAGCCGGAACTGATGATGCTCGATGAACCCGTCGCCGGCATGAGCCCCGCTGAGCGCGAGCAAACTGCCGAGCTTCTGAAGCGCATCAGCGCCGACCGCTCGATTCTCGTCATCGAGCACGACATGGAGTTCGTCTCTCGCATTGCGAAGAAAGTCACCGTCCTGCATCTCGGGAAAATTCTCGCTGAAGGCACGATGGACGAAATCCACAGCAACCAGACCGTGCAGGATGTTTACCTCGGCCACTGAAATCACACCGCCCACAAACCTATGATTCAAATCTCCAATCTCGCCGCCGGTTACAACCAGAGCCAGGTCATCCACGACATGTCGTTTAAGGCCGCGCCGCAGGAAATCCTCGCCGTCGTCGGCCGCAACGGCATGGGCAAGACCACTCTGCTCAAGACGCTGATGGGCATCCTGCCACTCAAGGGCGGTTCGATCACGGTCGGCGACCAGGACATCTCCAAACTTGAAACCCATCAGCGAGTCGCCAGCGGACTCGCCTTCGTGCCGCAGGGTCGGATGATTTTCCCGAACCTCACCGTCATGGAAAACATGATGACCGCGGTGAAGGGCCGCATCGAGAAGTCCGACTTCGACGAAATCTACGCGCTGTTCCCGGTGCTTCACGAGATGAAGCATCGCAAAGGCGGCAACCTCTCCGGCGGCCAGCAACAACAGCTCGCCATCGCCCGCGCACTGCTGACGAAGCCGAAAGTCCTCATCCTCGACGAGCCCACCGAAGGCATCCAGCCCTCCATCATCAAGGATATCGCCAAGGTCCTTCGCGAAATCCGCAAGCTGCGTCAACTCACCATCATCGTCACCGAGCAGGTGCTCAGCTTCGTTCTCGACGCGTGTGATCGTCTCATGGTCATCGAACGCGGTCGCATCATTCACGAAGACACGCGCGATCACGTCGATGCCGCGCGCGTGAAGCAACTGCTCGCGGTCTGATTCTCCCTCCAAACCATCCAACCTCAAACCTCAACCCACACCGAAAACAATGAGTCGAACCATCATCCCTGACATCACGAAATCCCGCCGTGGCATCCCTGGTCGCGGTTTCACTCCCGGAAGCGGCAAGACAAGTTATCCCACCATCGTAAAGCCCGGAGCCACGCGCAAGCCGCTCATCTCCGTCGATCTCAACACGCCTGCGGACCAGCAAGAGGTGATTCACAATCGCTGGCACTACGACATCCCGATGGTCGCCAAGTGCAAGCCGGGAGATGAATTTCGCGTTGAGTGTGTGGATTGGACCGGTGGCCAGATCAATTACAACAACAACGCCTCTGACGTGCGCGACGTGGACCTTTCGAAGGTCCACTACCTCAGCGGCCCGATTGAAGTCGAAGGTGCTGAGCCCGGCGATTTGCTCGTCGTCGACATTCTCGACATCGGCACGCTGAAGGATTCCGAGTGGGGTTTCACCGGCATCTTCTCGAAGGAGAACGGCGGCGGTTTTCTCACGGACCACTTCCCTGAAGCGCGCAAGGCAGTGTGGGATTACCACGGCATCTACACGTCGTCGCCGCAGATTCCCGGCGTCGAATTCGCCGGCATCATGCACCCGGGTCTTATCGGATGCCTGCCTTCCAAGAAGCTTCTCGATACCTGGAACAAGCGCGAAGCGAAACTCTTCGCCACCGATCCAAAACGCACGCCGCCACTCGCCGCCCTGCCCTATGCCGAGACGGCGCATCTCGGCCGCATGTCGAAGGACAAGGCCAAGAAGGCCGCGCTCGAAGCCGCGCGCACCGTTCCGCCGCGCGAACACGGCGGCAATTGCGACATCAAGAATCTCAGCCGGGGATCCCGTGTCTTCTTCCCCGTCTACATAAAGGGCGCCGGCCTCTCAATGGGTGATATTCATTTCTCGCAAGGTGACGGCGAAATCACCTTCTGCGGTGCCATTGAGATGGCCGGCTGGCTGGATCTCCGCGTTGGCCTGATCAAGGGCGGTGTTGCGAAGTACGGTATCGTAAATCCGATCTTCCAACCGAGCCCGGTCGAGCCGCGCTACACGAACCACCTCATCTTCGAAGGCATCTCCGTGGACGAGGACGGCAAGCAATACTACCTCGACGCCCATGTCGCCTACCGCCGCGCCTGCTTGAACGCCATCGAGTATCTCAAGAAGTTCGGCTATACCGGCGAGCAAGCTTACGCGATCCTCGGCACCGCACCGGTCGAAGGTCACATCAGCGGCATCGTGGACATCCCGAACGCCTGCGCGACAGTCTTCGTGCCGACGGAGATCTTCGACTTCGACATCACTCCATGTGCGGCCGGGCCGAAGAAGATGATCAAATCCAACCCCGGTCTCTCGATCTGCAAGTGACGGGCAACCGACACACGTTATGCCTGTCTACGAATACAACTGCGAGGAGTGCGGGCCGTTCACGAAGCTGCGCGGCATTGACCAGTCGAGCGCTCCGGCAAACTGCCCGGAATGCGGAACTTCCTCCCCGAAGATCTTCTCGGTTATCAACCTACGCTCCATGCGTCCAGAGAATCGCACCGCCTGGGAACGCAACGAACGCAGCGCCCACGCACCGCACGTTTGTGGTTCCGGTTGCTCGCACGGTCCCGCGAAGCCGCGGGCCACGACTCCGGGCGAGAAACCCGCGATGCAGGCTTCCACCAAACGCAACAGTCGTCCCTGGATGTTGGGACATTGAATTCAGTCCAGAACTAGTGCGGCGCCATCACCCGCAAGCCACCGAAAGCTGGCTTGCGGGTCTTTCGTTGTCGGGAGGATCACGGAACGAGCCGGCTGCGATAGAACTTTGAAGAGCCACCCGTTCCCGATGAATCCTGAATCAACATCTGCGCCGCGTTGTTGGTAAACGTCAGGACATTGGTCCAGTTCGCGCCAAGCGTCGGGGCGGATTCCAGAACGTAGCGGCGACCTTCAATTCCCACGTGGGTCAACTCCAGCCCGTTCGACGATCGTTGCACGTTGATCAAGGAAGGCTGATTGGTGGCTGTCGCCGTCGAGATCAGCGACAGTCCAAATACCACGTCTGCGTTAAACGGAGTCGCCTGATGAACCTCGACCGCCAGCGTGTTTTCGCCGCCGACCAGACTCCGCGTCGAGAAAGCGATCAAGTCCGGCTGGCCTTCTGTCGCGAGATTCTGGGCGAGCGCGCCGAAATTGGTAATCCCGGGTGCCATGCGGAGCCGCGCCGCCTCGACGCCGTTCAGGTGAAAGATCGCGCCGTCATCGATGTAGCCCACCGCCGTCAGCGTCACCACTCCGGCCGTGTTCGTATAATTGAACCTGGTGCGGTAGTAAGTCGTGATGGGGCCACGCTGCGTAAGCGGCGTGGTGAACGGAATCGGATACGGTGATGGAACCGTGTCCTCCACACCGAACAATGCCTGACCCACGAGCCACGCCGAGTCGTCGTAGCCCGGCTGGCGCCACGCCGCTCCGCGGTCCACACTGGCCTGATCGTAGCGCCAAGTGCCGATCAGCGGAATTAGCAACTGGGTAATCCGCGACACCAACCCATCATCGACTGTCAATCTCGCCGGCACGCTGGCGACAATGCCGGCGGGATTCGAGACGAGGACAAGGTAGTCCGCTTCATTCACTCCGCGGACGTTGGGAATGATCAGGCTCGGGCCCGTTGCCCCGGGGATCTCCACGCCGTCCCGCAGCCACTGATAGGCGAACGGCGCCGCCCCGGTAACCTCCAAGGTGAAGCTGGCATTTCCACCACGCACCACCGTTTGCGACGCCGGATGCACGACAATGGACGGAGGCGCGAGAGGCACCGAGATGTGCAGCGTTACATTGCCGGCATTGTCGCTCGAACTGTAACCGGCGACCTGGATGCTATAGGTGACGCCTGCCACCGCATTGAAGACCACCTGGCTCTGCAAACTCTGCGTGTCATCATTGGCCCCCATCGACGTCAACGTCGACAAAACCGTTCCTCGATACACCGCCAGCACCGTGTCGAATCCGCTGGTGAACGTGTCGACGGCGACTTCGCCCGAAAACGGCGCCGTCCAGGCGATCCACAACGTGCGGTCATTGCGCAGGGTCAGCGGATCCGGTTCGCCGACCTCCGCGGTTGCGGTGCTACTCGACCCCACCACCGTCACCGGCAAGCCCGTGATGGTATTCCGCGCGGCGAAATTATCCGTGAACTGGACGATGCCCGAGTTGACGGAAACAGCGGCGATCTCCGAGACGCCGGCCAAGCCGCGGTTATCGGTCGCCACCGCGACGAAGAGGTAACTGCCCGCCGCCACGTTGCTCAACGTTAAGGAATAGGGCGCCATGGAATCGGTCCCGAGCAGAATTCCACCGTTGTAGAAGCTGACCTCCGCCACCGCGCCATCCGGGTCGGTGGCCGTCGCGGTGAGCGTGATGTTGGTGCCGACCCGGAAACTCGACCCCGTGGCCGGCGAGGTGATGGCGACCGTCGGCGCGGCATTTAGCACGATGAACATCGGTGCCGATACACTAGTGCCGGCGAGATTGTCCGTCGCCACCGCCGTCAACGCGTTGCTTCCAGAGCCCACCGCGAACCACTCGATCGAGTAAGGCGCAGAAAAGGCCTCGCCGATCTTGTTCGTGCCCTGCCAGAAGAACTCGACCTTCTCCACGCTACCGTCCGGATCAGCCGCCGTCGCCGTGATCACAATGTTCGTCGGCGTCAGTGGATAAATCGTGCCTTCCGCCGGAGCCGTTAATGTCACCGTCGGGGACTGATTGTCGTCGTCAGCAATGGTCACAGTCGCAACGTTCTCCAAGCCCACGGAGTAACTCGACCCGGTCGCTAGCGTCACGATGACAGTCTCCGGAAACTCCGGTGCCGTATCATTTATCGGCGCGACTGAAACCGAGGCGGACGACTGGTTGGCTGGAATAGTGACGCTGGTCGGCAGAGCTAGGTAGTCGGCTCCTGGCGTGGCGGAGCCTGTCGTCAGGAGGTTCACCACCACCGGAGTATTCGTGACATAGGATCGCGTGACCGTGAACGAACCGGGATTGGCGCCTACCTCGGCGGCATTCGGATCGATCGCCTGGATGGAAACCACCGGCGGCAGCACCACCGTCAACGTCGCCGTGATGCTCGTCACCGCACCCACCGCGTTCACGATCCCCACTGAATATCCGCCCGCTGCACTGCCCTGGACCGCGTTCAGAGTCAGCGTCGAATTCGTCGCTCCCGGGATCAGCGTGCCTTCGTAACGCCACTGATAACGGAACGGCGCGCTGCCGGACACCGTCACGCTGAACGTCGCATTGTCACCCGCGTTCACGATTCGGTTCTGCGGCGGCACCGTTACCACCGGCGGAGTGTTGATCACCAACTGGGCCACGGCGCTGGTCGTCGCACCATAAATGTTCGTGATCACAACCGTGTACGCCCCTTCGGTCACCGGCTGCACGTTCGGAACGGACAACGTCGTGTTTGTCTGTCCGTTGAGGACTACACCATCTTTTCGCCATTGATAACGCAACGGAGACGTCCCGACTGCTTCAACCGCAAACGCCACATTCGAACCGGCGAGGACAATTCTACCCTCCGGCTCCACGGTGATGATCGGGGCGGATTGCAAACTCAACGTCGCCTCAACACTCGTGACCGCGCCAGCCGGATTGCTCACCAGCACGGCGTAACGACCGGCATGAGCTGGCGTGAGGTTCGCGAGGGTCAATGTCGGGCCAACCGCACCGGCGATCGGATGACCATTGAACCGCCACTGGTAACTCAACGGTGTGAGACTCGAGGCAACGACCGAGAAACTGCGCGTTGTGGTCTCCGCTCCGTTGGTGCTGACCGGCTGGCGGGTAATTACGGGCAAGGCCAGCGCCGCCGGGCCATTGGCTCCTCCGGCTGTCGGCGCACCCGCCAGCCAGTTCACCGGATCGTTTCCGTAGGCGAAATGCATCAGGCGTTGCAAGGAGATGCCCACGCCGTTCGTGCTTCCGTCCGCGATCGAGGGCCACGGCGAGGTGTCACCGTATTTCACCTTGTCGACGAGCACAAACGGAACTTCCCCGGCATCCGGCGACGGCGGCAATTGCGGCGCGTCCGGCTTCGCGAGCTCAACGCTGTCGGAGCCGTTGTCGAGTTTTCCACCGTAGGGACCGAAGACCGGCACGGACACGGGAACGCCGTAGCGTGCACGAAACGCCGCCAGTTGCGTGGTGTTGGTCGGAGAGAAGTTCACGACGAGCAGATAACCACCCGCCGGAAGAACCGTTCCCGATGGGAAATCGAAATCCACCGCGTCACGCAGCTTCCAGCTGTTGGTCGGATAATTCACATCAAACAACGCCACGTCGCTGGCGGTAATGTTCCGCAGTTCAATGAACTCATCCAGCGTGTTGTCATTCGTCCCGATGTCTGGCGGGTGATACATCACCTCGTGAATCACCACCGGGCCAATCTTCGGCGCGGCATTGGACACACCGGTGCCCGTTCGGAACTGCGCGAGCGTCGTCGGAGCATCCGCCCCGAACGTACGTTGTTGCAGCACCGTGAAGTCCGGGCCAGTGCTCGTTTCGTAGCGACCAAAGGGAACTCCGTTCTCGGCGGCCCCGAACTTCACCGTCGCGCGATAGCCGGTGAGCGCGCCGCCAAGCGTCGCCGTGGACAAATAAACCTGATCGCCGCTGGCGGAGCTCAGCGAGAAGCTCTGGCCGCGGCCGGGCTCCGGATTGAACTGATATTCGTAGAACACCGCGAAGCCGCCCGGCGAAAGAATCGTTCCGTCCGGAATGCGGAACTTCTTCAGATCGTTCCGACTGTCGCTCAGGTACCATCCGCTGACATCGACTGACTCGGAGGAAAGATTCTGAATCTCAATCGCGTCCTCCAGCGGCGCATCCGTATGCGTCAACGCCTCGCTTACTATGACCTCGAAGAGAGTCCGGAAGTTCGATTCACCGGGCGAAGGCGTTTCCGGGAACGACACGTAATTGGTCGAGCCATCGGGGAAGCGACCTTGCGAAATGTTCTTCTGCTGCGGACCAAAGCTGACGATGTCGACGACGGAGCCGTTCCCCGGCGGGAACAGGGCCAGCACATCACCGTCCTTGTCGAGTTTGAAGGCCACATGATCCGGCCCTTTGGATGGCGTGTTGTCCGCGACGAACCGCACAAACCCATTGGTCGAAGTGCCGATGAACGACAGCGCCGGGATTGGCGATTTCGTGCGCGCGGCCGGATCGTCCGTCAGGAAATAACCGCCAATCGCGACCGGCTGCGCGCTCGGGTTGAACAGCTCGAACCAGTCATCCTCGCCCGCGCTGCCGTCCGCGAGCCACTCGTTCACGCGCACGGAAGACACTCCCGCCAGCGACGCCGGGAGGTTTTGGGAATCGCGCGTGGGAATGCACAACTGCCACGCGCCACTTCCATCGGGCAACCGGCCGATCGAAAAGTCTGCCGCCTGCAAACCGAACGTGACGGAGTCCAGCACGGAACCGCCCCGCGCCGGCGCATTCACCAGATACACCGCGTCCCCCGAAGCGCTCAGGCCAAAACCCGTATTTAAAACCGGCCCGGCATTCGTGGTGGCCGCATTGTCAGAATCGAAGCGGACAATGAGGTAGGCCAAAGGCGCGACCGTGGTTCCCGCCGGAAACACCCATCGCCGCGGCAAGGTCAGATCATCCGTAAGACTCGCGTCGGACAGATCCACCGTGTTCGTGGTGCCGTTGTATAGCTCCACCCAGTCCGTGATCGTTCCATCCGCGTTGGTGAGCGATCCGTTGTTCGCGATGACCTCGTTCAGCACCAGGGCGCTGACATTGGTGGACACGGTGATCGGATTCGGCAGACCGGGAGTCGGAGTGGCAAACAGCGCGAAATTGGTTCCACCACTGGGAACGCGACCCTCCGAAACATCCGACAACTGGAAGCGATAGAAGACCAAATCGATGAGGCTGAGATCCGAGTCGAACAACCCGAGGAACCCCTGCTCCGCCGCGAGCTTGAACCCGAGGTGATTGGCGCCCGCCGCCACGTCGCCATCCGTCAGGAACGTGAGATGCCCACCCGCGTCAATGAAGCTCAGTGGCGCGATCGCATGTCGGGTCGGCGCACCGGCGGGTTCATCCGTCAGGTAAAGGCCACCGAGGTTCACCGGCAACGTATCCGGATTGTAGAGCTCGATGAAATCAGAACCAAACGCAGTCACACTGGCGGCCAGCCATTCATTCAGCCACAACATCTGCGCGTCACCGGTAGGCAGCTTGATGTTGAATGCGCCGAAGGTGGGTTGATTCAGCGCCCACACTCCCGGCTGCACGCGCCCGATCGAGCGATCCCCAAGTTGCGGACCGAACACAACGGAGTCCAGCAACGCGCCGCCGTTGGACGCCTTGTCGGTCAAGTAGAGCGCGTCCCCGTTCTGGTCCAGTCCGAACCCTAGGTGGAACCCCGCGCCGGTTCCGGAGTCCCCGTAGAGAGTCAGATATCCCCTCCGCGGAATCGACGATGCGGCCGGGAAGATGAACTTGTAGGGATTGGCGGGATCATCGCTCAGGCCCATGCCCGACAGATCAACCGCGTCAGGTCCGCTGTTGTGAAGCTCGACCAAGTCCGGCGTCGATCCATCCGGTGCCAGCACCGAAGTGTTCCGCGCCAGGACTTCGCTCAAGCGCACCCGGCTGACGTCCCATTCGACGGTCCACGACCGCGAAGTGGTGGGAGCATTGAAGTCCTGCTGCACACCCGCTGAATTTCGCCCGAGCACCTGCACGGTGAAGGTGGTGTTCGCGAGATTGCTCAAATGGATGATCTCCGTCACCGGACGCTCTTCACTGTAGGGACTGCCGTTTACGCGAAAAACGTAGTTCGAGATACCAGGACCCCCAACGGTGAGTCCCACCGAATTGATCGGGCTCGGCGATTGCGGTTCACCCGAAATGGAAGCCCCACTCGGCACCAGCGCACCACAGTCGAGACCGTTCGGACCGCTCCCCAGCGCCGGCGAACCGGGACGGAGGTGAAAGTCATTCCAAACACTCGAAAGAGTAATCGTGTTGCTGACCGTGTTGACCAATCGAGGTTCACCGATCTGATTTCCATTCACGCCAGCCACCACGCCGTCCGTTGATCCAAACAGATTCTTTGCGAGCTCCAGCTGTACGATGCCGTTGGTAGGAAGCCGGTTCTGGAAGTTCGTTCCGCTGAACCCGGCCGGATTGTGAATGATGTTTCCCGCCACGTAGGCGCGGGATGCGGGCTGCGTGTTGAGCTCAGGCTCGCTAAAATTCAACGCCGCCACGCGAACTCCCACGATGGTGTTGTTCTCGAGCGTCAACGACGCGCCGTCTTTCACGAGCACGGCGTGATCGACATCGAAGAAAATGTTCCGGGCCACCACAACGTGCGGCGCATAGCCCGCAAATCGTCCGGCGGAAATGGCATTGGCCGAATCGCCCGCCACCGCGTGATTCTTCTGCACTCGGAAGAAAGTGTTGCCTTCGATGTGAGCATCGGTGCCATCGAGATCGAGAACGTCATCGCTCGCTGATGCGAAGGTGTTGTCGAGGATCTGGAGGACCGTTCCCGGACGCCGTCCGCCACGGAACGAAATGATGTCGTTCTGGCCGGTAGTTCCCCCGAAACGGTTTCCGCGGATGACCACCTGGCCTCCGACCGGAATCGGCCCGCCTTGGATCAACGGGGCGCCCGCGATTGACGGCAGCACGGAATTCCGCAAGTCGAGAGACGAACCGCTGAGTGTGACCAACGTTTTGCTCGTGTCCGACCACGTCACGTTGTCGAGCACCACGCTGGAGCTGAGCAGATACAGATTCGCGGATCCACCGTCCGCAAACGCGAAGTCCACACAGACAAATCGACAGCCATTTTCCGCTTCATCGAGGGTAATTCCATCCCAAGCGCCGGTTGAGCCAGGCATCCGCGTGAAACGAATCCGCTGGGTCGGCGTTCCCTCCGCCAGAATCCGACCGGTAACATCGATGACCACGCCATCCGCAACATACACGGTGGTGCCGGGCTCAATCGTCAGGGTAACTCCGACGGGTACGCTCAAATTGGCGGTAACGTGGTACGGACCCGCCGCAGCGTTCCAAACCGTGTCGCCTGCCAGAACTCCACTGACGTCAGCGACCGAGGAATCATCGTGCCAGACATCAATGAACACTCGTTCGATCTCATTGGTCGCAGCGTCAAACGCCTGCGCCACCACCCGATTGATCCCGGGCCGCAGCGGCAGATTCGCAATGCTCCAGCTGCCCGAGGTGATCGTCCAGGTCGCCAGCTGGCCATTCACACGGACAGAGCGCGTCTCCAGAACATTCGCGCGGCCGCTGAATGACGTAGAAGGAGCGGTGGTTCGCGGATAACCGTTTAACCGAACGAGATTGTTGGTGATCGTGAGCGCCAGCGGAATCTGCGAGCGCACATAGTTGTTCCTCGTCACCTGGTAGGCTTTGATTCGATTAATGTCCGTTTGCGGGACCCAGTCCCCGAGAAGCCGGTCGAGCAGCGGATTGAACTCTGCCGGTGAGAAACTGGTGTCGAGCATGCGCAACAATTCCCGGTAGTAGATCGGCGCAAATTCCGGATTCGACATGAAACGATTCAGCACCGGGACGACGTTGTTCATCATGCGAAACAAACTGACATTCGGCTGCGCGCCGCTGTCGCCGTCGCCGAGAATCGTGTCCAGATCGTGCGCCAACAGGATGAACCGCGGATCGGAAATACCGCGATACATCGAGTAATCATCGCCACGACCAGTCGCGATGGATGTCTCCAGCGAAGTCATCATCGACATCACCGCGAAGTAGCGCATCCACGCCTCGACGTTCACCACCGTGCGCACTTGGGCGGCGTAAGCGTTGTCCGGCGTGTTGTTCAGAATGTCCGTCAATTCGATGAGGTCGGACCAATCGTTCTCGCTCGAATTGGACGCCTTCGAATAACCGCGATTCTGGAAATAACCCGCAGAAGTTCCGTAACTGAGATCCGCATTGTGACCGCCAGTCGAGGCGCGATAGACATTGCCATCGCCATCGTCCGGAATGTGATTCTCCGCCCATTCGCCGCTCAGAGGCTCCATGTGAACATACGAACCAAACTGCCAGCTGGCCACGTTGCCCGGCTGCGGCGTGGCGAACGCCGGATTCACGCCATTGAAACGAACCTGAACCGCTCGGGCGTTCGCGGAGACAAGTCCGGACTTCTGCACCAGATGACTTCCGACCAGCTGGAGGTAGCTGAACTGGCTGTTCAGGTTCACTTCGCTCACGCCATACCAGAGGCGGTCGTTTGGAATGTTCAGCCGGCTGTTGTGCGGTGTGCGGCTGCGGCTTCCTGCGCCTCGCACGCGAAGCCCGCCATTGTAGCGAACCTCCGTCCCCGACGGATCCACGCTCACCAGCGTCACGTTCATCTGCGCATCGCTATTGCGACTGATGTTTTGAAACTCAACGCGCTCGGTCTCCGTCATCACCAGCCGGTAAACCGGCTGGTTCCCGGTATAGACGCCATCGTCGACTTGATACAACGCGTTGGCGGATTGCGTCGGCTCGCCGAATTCGTCCGGTGCCGGCTCCGCAGCGGCCGGCCACGTTCGGACATTGCCCGACGGATCCGCAGCACTGACGTAGAATTCAATCACGGAACCATTCGCCGCCGCAGGCAGGACGAATCCGTAAAGTCCATCGCCGGCCAATCCATCGCCGTGCTGACCGTCGTCCAGCATGTCCACGCTCGTGAACGGCGCCGGAAACTGCGTGCTGTGATCGCGGAAAAAAAGCTGCACCACCAACCCGGACGCCGACTCGTCCCGAACCCGCGCAGAGATGGTGACAGGATCACTGGACGAGGGAACCGCCGGGAGATGTTGAACATCGAGAATCAGCGGGGCCGCGTTAGTTCTGAAGACGGAATTCGCCACGCCCGGTGTTCCGCCGAGCGGCCCACTGCTCGCCCAACACTGGCCATGCTGGTTCGGCAGCGACGCATTCACGAGCTCCAGCGATTTACCGCCACCATCGTGATCCGCATACCAGACCCAGCCGCGGAAGCTGCTTGAGAAGAACCCACGACGGCGGGTTCCCCAATCGCCCTCCGTCGCATAGGTCAATTCGTCCTCTGATTGACCAGCTGCGTTCTCGATCTGAATTTTCTCTCCGCTGTTTCGTAAAGCGCCGGTCCAGTTGCCCACCACGTTTGCCACGCCGGGATAGCGCGCCTCAAATGCCGCCTTATTCGCCGCGACCACCAGATATCCACCTGGCGACAGGACGACATTGGTGAACGTGTAGTCCACGCCCTTGGTCAATCGCCAGCCGTTCAAGTTCACACTGTTGGTCCCGCGGTTATGCAGCTCAATGTATTCCTCCAGCACGTTCTGGGACGAAGGGTGGTACATGATTTCGTTGATCACGATGTCGGCACCGTGAGCGACCGCGCAGCAAAGCAGTCCTGTGACGGCAGCGATGAATTGGTATTTCATGAGAGAGGTTGGGTGAAATCTGCAGATTTAGAGACAGAACGGAAATGTTGCAGCCAAGTCAGTGCAACTTGTGCCTCCGGGCGTTACATCCTCGACGTAATACATCAGTCGTTTGGTACTGTGATTGACTCAGATACTTGCTCAAACACGGAGATTTGTCACCTTATTGTCCGCAAAAAACGGAGTCCGCCGAGCCGCCTTTTGTAAAAACACCAATTCCCGGGAGCTTCCGGAGCCAAGCCGGGCGAAATACTCACGCTTTTGTGTTTGCAGACCAACCCCCGTTCCGGCATCGATCGCCTATCGCCTGGAAGAGACGCATGGACGAACTTCTTCACATGACAAGGGCGGCTCGTTACGCCGAGGGGTCGAATTACTTCGCAACGGAAGTTTCACGTCGATGCATCCATTCCTCGACCCTCACCCCAACCACTACCATCAAAGGACCCAAATGATTCACGGCATCATCAACGAGATCCTCGCGCACAAACCCGAAGAACTTTGGAGCATCCAACCTGAAGCAACCGTCTTCGAAGCGATCGAAATCATGGCCACTCACAATATTGGCGCCCTGCCCGTGCTCTCCGGAGGAAAGCTCCTCGGCATCATCTCCGAACGCGACTACACCCGCAAAGTCGCGCTCAAGGGGAAATCCTCCAAGGAGACCCGAGTCCGCGAAATCCTGGCACCACCCGTTATCGCCTCGCCGTCCGACACCATCGAGGAGTGCATGAGGCTGATGACCACCCACCGCGTCCGTCACCTTCCAATTGTACAGGGCGACGAATTGATCGGGCTCGTATCCATCGGAGACCTCGTGAACTGGATCATCAACGCCCAGACCTCCACCATCCATCAGCTCGAAAGCTACATCTCCGGACATTACCCGGGCGCAGACTGAACCCGTCCGACCGACCACAGCAGGGTATTAAGCAATAATCTCCCGCACGACATGCCCATGCACGTCCGTCAGCCGGAAATCCCGACCGGCATGGCGATACGTCAATTGCTCGTGGTCGATGCCAAGCAGCGACAACATGGTCGCGTGCAGATCGTAGACATGCACCTTCTCGTCAACCGTGTAGAAACCGTAGTCGTCGCTGTGGCCATAACTGAACCCGCGCCTCACTCCACCGCCCGCCATCCACATCGTGAACGCGTGCGGATTATGATCGCGCCCGTCATTCCCCTGCACCGTCGGCGTGCGACCGAACTCGCCGCCCCACAAGACGAGCGTGTCATCGAGTAACCCGCGCGCCTTCAAATCCTGAATCAGTCCCGCAATCGGCTTGTCCACCTGCCGCGCCAGCCGGCCGTGCTCTTTGGTCAGGTCGGAGTGAGAATCCCAATACGCATGGCTGCACTGGATGAAGCGCACACCCTTCTCCGCGAACCGCCGCGCGAGCAGGCACTGGCGTCCGTAAGCCGCCGTTTCCGCATCGTCGAGCCCGTAGAGCTTCCGCGTCGCTTCTGACTCGCCGTCGATCTTCATCAACTCCGGCGCTTCCGTCTGCATGCGGAACGCGAGCTCGAATGATTCAATGCGCGCCTCCAGCGCATGATCCGGCCCTGCTTTCGCGGAATGCGCCGTGTTCATCTGCTTCAACAAATCGAGCTGCAATCGTTGCAGCGCTGAGTTGTCGTTCGGATCGTGGAGATAGTTGATCGTCGCTTTCTCGATCGGCGTTCCGCTGCTGCCCAACGGCGTCCCCTGATGCACCGCCGGCAGAAACGCGCTCGCCCAGTTCGCCACGCCGCCGTGTCCGAGCGTCGGATTGATCGTAATGAAACTCGGCAGGTTCTGGTTCTCCGTCCCGAGCCCGTAGGAGATCCACGAGCCCATGCTCGGCCTCACGAACGTGTCCGAGCCCGTGTGCAGCTTCAGCAACGCGCCGCCGTGCGCTTCGTTCGTCCCGTGAATCGATTTGATGAAGCACAGGTCGTCCACCATCGCGCCGACGTGCGGGAAGAGTTCGCTCACCATCGCGCCGCTCTGGCCGTATGGTTTGAAGTCCCACGATGACTTCCGCAGGTTGCCCGTCTGCGCGAATTGCACGCGCGGCTTGGCGAACGGCAACGGCTTCCCGCTGTCGCGCACCAGCAGCGGCTTGTAGTCGAACGTGTCCACATGCGACGGACCGCCGTGCATGAAGAGAAAAATCACCCGCTTGGCGCGCGGCGCGAACATCGGCGGCTTCGCGATCAATCCGCTTCCCTGCGAACGCGTCGATTGAGCCAGCAAGCCGAGCAACGCGAGATTCCCGAAGCCCACGCCGCTCCGGCGCAGCATCTCGCGGCGGCTCAGTCGTTGTTGGAAGATCGAACTCATCACGCGCTCAATCAAGGTAGAGGAACTCATTCGATGCAAGCAACGCTTGCCCCAGACTCGACCAGGCTTCCAAGTCTCGTTCCTCAGCATCCTCCGGCAACTTCTCTCGCGCTGCCGCCAGATAAGCGAGTGCTCGTTTCACTTCAACCTTCTCGGGCGACCGATTCAGCACGCGCCGATAGAGCTCGTTAATATTCGCCGTTTCGTCCGCGCCTGCGAGCAACCGGGCGAGGTGTTTCGACTGCTCTTTCACCAGCGGGCTGTTCAGGAAAAACAATGCCTGATGCGACACAACCGTCGGCGTCCGCTTGCTCACGCCCACGCTCGGATTCGCAAAGTCGAAGATGGTGAAGAGGTCATACACTCGGTCGCGCACCACCGGGAGATACACTGCGCGCCGCCGCGCAGTCGCTGAGACGCTGTCGCCCGGCGTGTACTCGGCGTTCTGCCAACTCACGAGCGAGCCGCCCATCGTTCGATCAAGCTGCCCAGACACAGCGAGCAAACCATCTCTTAGCCACTCCGCTTCCAGTCGACGACGATTCATGCGCCAAAGCAAACGGTTCTCCGGATCCATGCCCGCCGCTTTCTCGCTGTAAGCCGCGCTCATCTGATAAGTGCTCGAATTCAGAATGAGCCGGTGCAGCTGTTTCACCGACCAACCGCTGCGCACGAACTCCCGCGCCAGCCAATCGAGCAGCTCGGGATGGGTCGGAGCTTCGCCGCGCAGGCCGAAGTTATCCGGCGTGCGCACCAGTCCCTCGCCAAAATGCGCCTGCCAGATGCGGTTCACAATCACACGCGCCGTCAGTGGATGATCCGGATGCGTCAACCACTCAGCGAGCTGCAATCTTCCGCTCTGCTTGGCTGGAATCGATGGCGGAACCGCGCGATTCAGCGCCTGCACGAACCCGCGCGGCACGCAATCCTTTGCGAGATTCAAATGACTGCCGCGAATGTGAACCGGCAAATCCACCGGCGCCGCCTCCTCAACCGCCAAGGCTACCGGCGTTTCGGGAGGCGCATTTGCCTTGAGCGCGACACGCTCAGCTTCGAGAGCTTCCAACTTCTTCAGATCACTCGCGGCGTAGTAAGGCCGGCTCTCCTTCGGCGGAATCAGCAAGCCATCGGCGCCGAACAGCAATTCGCGCAAACTCTCCTCCGCGTAGTTTTCGCGTTCAGCATCGGTCTCCGGAGTAAATGACCAGTGCCGAATCAATCCATTGGTCACACTGTCATCTGACTTCGCGAACCGTTGACGAACGTCATCTCCCGTCAACGCACGACCGTAGAGGCGCACCTCGTCGATGCCACCGGTGAAGAAATTGTAGCCGTCCTGGCGTCGACCAATCTGCAACGAGGTCTTTCCCGGGGCCCGCGCGCGCCCGACCTTCGTCTGCCCAGCCGCTTCGCCATTCACGAACAGCCGCAAGTCGGCGCCATCGTAGGTGAAAGCGATGTGCTGCCACTCGCGGAGTCGGAGCGACTTCGATTCACTCCACACCGCGAAGACATTGTCGCGCCCGCCCCCGATGTTCACATACGCCCCCGCCCGCCGGCCATCGAGCATCAACGCGTAATGTCCTTCCTCCCATTCATTGGCGTTCTTGTTGACGATCCATCGGCGCGTTTCTCCGTTCTTCGGGTTCTCTTCAAGGCGAACCCAAGCCTCGACAGTAAGATTTGCTGGCTCTAACTCAGGCGTATGCGGTTCCTCCACGAAGTTCCCGCCATCGCATCGAAGCCCCGATCCAATTCGACCAAGCCCAAATCGAACGGCGGACGGACTTAGGGACGACTGCTTTTCGTTCAGTTGTTGCACAACGTTGGAGAAGGTTTTCGTCGCCGGGTTACCGCCCACAAACCTCGCCAGTGGTAACGCATGGTTTGTTTCCGCCTGGCGCACGTGATTCACCCATCGCTCCAGCGAGCCCCCATGCAGGCCATGCCTGGCCGCGGCATTCGCAACGCAGTTTGTCGCCGAACTTGCCGCGCATTCCGCCGCCGCTTGCAAGTAAGCTGGAGCCCGGCTCCGCCACATTTCACGAACCGCGGCTTCCGCCTGCCGTTTAGTCTCAGCGATGGCCGACTCGACTTCATTCGTACGTTTCACGTAGCCGTCGAAACGCGCCTTCTCTGCAGAGGTCGCAGTAGCTCGCTCGTTCCACTTCGAGACGAACGCAAGGTCACCCATCGTCTTCGTGCTCTTGAAAATCCCGGCCAGCGCGTAGTAATCGCGCGCCGGAATGGGATCAAACTTGTGATCGTGACAGCGACTGCACGAAACGGTGAGTCCGAGGAACGCGCGGGACACCACGTCGATCTGCTCATCCACCACGTCCATCACCAGCTTCGGCTTGTCCTGTTCCGCCAGCATCTTAGGACCGAGCACAAGGAAACCCGTGGCAGTCCACTGTTCGAAAGTCTCTCGCTCACTCGCCGCCGCAGGCAGGAGATCGCCGGCCAATTGTTCGCGGATAAACTGATCGAACGGCTTGTCTTGATTGAACGCATTGATGACGTAATCCCGATAGCGCCACGCGTGCGACATCGCCTTGTTCTCATCCTGTCCGTTGGAATCCGCATAGCGCGCGACATCCAGCCAGTGTCGCCCCCAGCGCTCACCGTAGTGCGGCGATGCCAGCAACCGCTCGACGACCTTCGCAAACGCCTCCGGCGATTTGTCAGACTTGAACGCATCCATTTCCTCCGTCGAAGGCGGAAGACCAATCAGGTCAAACGTAACACGACGGAGGAGCGTGAGTTTATCGGACGGCTTCGCTGGACGGAGCTTCGCCGCTTCCAGCTTCGCCAGCACAAAGCTGTCGATGGGCGATTGTACCCATTTCATCGTTCTCACCGATGGCGGAGCCACCGATTTGATTGGCTCAAAGGCCCAATGATTGGTGGCTACCTTCTCAACCGAGCTCTTTCCCGCTGCCGCCGTAGAAGCCTTCTCCTCGCGCGGGTCCGGCGCTCCCATTTTTATCCACGCTTCAAAATCAGCCACCACATTCTCCGACAAACGCCCTTTCGGCGGCATCTTTAGATCCTGATTGCCATAGCGAATCGCCTCCAGAATCAGGCTCCTGTCCAAATCACCCGGCACCACCGCCGGTCGGGTCTCGCCGCCGCGCCGCATCGCCTCGCGCGAATCCACCCGCAACCCGCCCTTGGCCTTTCCGCTCTCGACCCTGTGACATTCATAGCAACGCTCCACCAGCACCGGCCGAATTCGTTTCTCGAAGAACTCCAGTTCCAAAGCCGATGGGGATTCCTGCGACTGCACAGATGTCGCGAAGAGGGACAAAACAAATCCAATGCCGAACCAAACGCTGGACAGAAAACTCCCTGGGAAGCCTTGCGCGTCCAATCGCTCCGCGGAGCAAGAGATTTGCGGGACGTCGAAATCAGAATTGAAATCCGGAATCATCACCAGGTTGAGTGCCACATATCGACGCACCACGAACCGCGGAACTTCGAGCTGATTGTGACTTGATCACTCCGGCGCTTCCAGCACTGAGCGACACTGAATTCTGCCGGGCCGTTTTCTCGAGAACTCGGCACTGAATAAGCAGCAATGCTGACGTCAGCAACGCTCGCTAATTTAGACTCAATGACACTGCCCCAAGTTTGGATGGACAGGACAGTCAGCCCTCTTCCTAGGACACGTAACTCCCTCCAAATGCACCAGGGATAGCGGCGCGAGGTGATGGCACTACCGCTGCTTGGCCTGTGGTTTGGATATGATTAACGTCTGGTCAAATCGAGTGGCAGAGCGAAAGGCTCACCTGTTGTTTCGCTCGACCTTGCTGTTGTGCGCGGTGGTATTCGGTCTCACCGGAAACGCCCGCGGCGAGAGCGTGACGCTGGCCTGGGACCGCGCAGCGTCTCACACCAATCTTTCCGCCTTCATTCTGAAATACGGCGTCACCAGCGGCAGCTACACTAGCCAAGTCAGCGTGGCGACCAACCTGACCACAACGACCGTAAATAATCTTGTCCCGGGTGTTACCTATTTTTTCGCGGTGACCGCGAGAAACGTCGCCAATCTGGAAAGTGATCCTTCGAACGAAATCTCGTACACCGTTCCCGGCGGCGGAGCAAATGCCACCCCGGTGGCAACGAGCGGTTCGACGACAACACCGGAGGATCAGCCCAGGGCCATCACCCTCGCGGGAACAGATGGCGATGGCGACCCGCTGACCTATTCGATCGTGAGCGGACCCAGCAACGGCTCCCTCACGGGAACCGCGCCGAACATCACCTACCGCCCGAATACAAACTTCAATGGCAGCGACAGCTTCACCTTCCGTGTGAATGACGGACAGGCGAACTCCACTCCGGCGACCGTCTCAATAACCGTCACAGCGGTAAACGACGCACCCGTCCTGAATGCAATCAGCCAACTGAACATCGCTGAGGACGCCGGGACACAAACCGTCAGCTTGAGCGGCATCGGCAGTGGCGCATCAAACGAAAGTCAGGTGCTTTCCATCACCGCGTCGTCCAGCAACACCGGGTTGATTCCCAACCCGACGGTCAGCTACACCAGTCCGTCCACCACCGGCTCCCTGTCTCTTCGACCAGTGACGAATGCGACTGGAACAGCGACGATCACCGTGACGATTACCGATGGTCAGTCGCAAAACTCGACCTCAACCCGAACGTTCAACGTTGTCGTCGCCGGAAGCAATGACGCTCCAACCATCAGCGATATCTCGAACCGGACCATTGCCGAAGGCGCATCTACTCCATCGATTCCCTTCACGATCGGCGATCAGGAGACCGCTGCGTCCGGCTTGACGCTGACCGGCACCTCATCAAATACAGGTCTCGTTCCCAACAACGCGATCGTGTTCGGCGGCTCCGGCGCAAACCGTAACGTGACGATCACTCCGTCTGCGCTGGCCTTCGGCTCCGCCGTGATCACCATTCGCGTCACGGACGCCAACGGAGGAAGCGCAACAGACACGTTCACGCTGACGGTGACTCCGGTGAACCAGGCTCCCACTCTGAACGCGCTCAGCAACCTGACTATCGCCGAGGACTCGGGTCTGCGCACCGTCAGCCTCGCGGGCATCTCCACCGGCGCTTCCAACGAGGTCCAGACCCTTACGATCAACGCGACCTCCAGCAACACGGGACTTATCCCGAATCCGAATGTGACCTACACCAGCCCGAATGCGACGGGCTCCATCTCCTTTACTCCGACAGCCAACGCCATTGGAGCGGCCACGATCACGGTCACGGTCGGCGATGGTCAGGCGCAGAGCAGTTCGATCTCGCAAACATTCACCGTCACCGTCACCAACGTGAACGATCTCCCGACCATCTCGAACATTGCCAATCAGACAGTCAACGAAGGCAATGCCACCGCGACCATTCCGTTCACGATTGGCGATCTGGAGACATCCGCATCCAGCCTTTCCGTTGCGGGAACGTCCTCCAACCCCACCTTGGTTCCTAATGCGAACATCGTGTTTACCGGTTCTGGAGCGAACCGACACGTCCGCGTCACCCCGGCCGCGCTGCAATTCGGCTCCGCGACCATCACCGTCACAGTGAATGACGGCTCGGGTGGAACGGCCACCGATACGTTTGTCGTCACTGTCAATTCCATCAATCAATCGCCGACGCTGAACGCGATCGGCAATCTCACCCTCAACGAAGACGCCGCTCAGCAAACCGTCAATCTCGCCGGAATCACCACGGGCGCGGCGAACGAAACCGATACCCTCACGGTGACGGCCAGTTCCAGCAATACGGGTCTTATTCCCAACCCCACCGTCAGCTACACGAGCCCGAACGCCACCGGCACATTGACCTTCACCCCCGTCGCCAACGCCAGCGGAAGCGCAGTCGTCACCGTCACCGTCAATGACGGTCAGAGCACGAGCAACACCGTGACTCGCACTTTCACCGTCACCGTCAATCCCGTGAATGACGCACCAACACTCGCTTCTCTGTCACCGATCGAGTTCAACGAGGATTCCGGAGCACAGACGGTCAACCTTTCCGGCATCACCTCCGGCGCCACGAACGAGAATCAAACGCTCACCGTCACTGCTTCTTCGAGCACTCCCAGCTTGATTCCGAATCCGTTGGTCACCTACACCAGCCCGAGCTCGACCGGCACATTGACCCTGCGTTCGACAACCAACGCCACCGGCTCAGCCGTAATCACCGTCACGGTGAACGACGGACAATCCGTCAACAACACTGTGACCAGAACCTTCAATGTTACCGTCCGCGGATTGAATGACGCGCCGACGGTCTCGGCGATTTCGGATCAAAACATCGACCAGAACACCTCAACCCCGTTCCTTCCATTCAGCATCGGCGACATTGAGACTCCCGCGGCCAACCTTCTGGTTACCGCCACATCATCCAACCCCACGCTTGTTCCGACGAACAATATCATCCTTGGGGGCACCGGGGCAGGACGCAGCGTCCAGGTGACTCCAGCCACCAATCAGTCTGGCAACGCCATCATTGCCATTCTCGTCTCCGACGGTAACGGCGGCACGGCCACGGAAGTCTTCACAGTTTTCGTCAACTCCGTGAATCAGCAGCCCACCATCGACCCGATCAACGGCCTCGCCTTGAGCGAAGACGCGCCAGCCCAAACCGTGAATCTCGCCGGCATTTCGACGGGCGCCTTTAACGAACTTCAAACCCTCACGGTTACCGCGACGTCCAGCGATCCCAGCCTGATTCCCGATCCAACCGTCAGCTACACCAGCCCGAACTTCACCGGTTCACTCCAACTTGCTCCGGCGGCAAACGCCAGCGGCACCGCCGTCATCACCGTCACCGTTGACGACGGACAAAGTGAGAACAACACCATGACCCGACAGTTCACCGTCATCGTGGAACCGGTAAACGATTCACCCAACATCTCGAACATCGCGGATCAATCGGTCAACCAGAACGAAACCACCTCGACGCTGGCGTTCACCGTGAACGACGCAGAGTCACCGGCCGGCACCTTGACCCTCGCCGCGACTTCGTCCGACCAGACCCTCGTCCCGAACTCGAACATTGTCCTTGGCGGCAGCGGTTCAAATCGCACCGTCCGCGTCACGCCGCTGAGCGGAAAGTATGGTTCAGCTGTCATCACCGTCACCGTGGCTGATGGAACCGGCGGCGTGAATAGCGATTCCTTCATCCTCAGCGTCAATGCCGTCAACCTCCCGCCTACGCTGGATAATCTCAACGACTTGACCGTGGTGGAAGATAGCGGAGAACAAGCAGTCAGCCTCACCGGCATCTCCGCCGGTTCCGCCGGAGAAACCCAAACGCTCACCGTCACCGCCGTCTCGAGCGACACCAACCTCTTCGCTCATCCAACGATTTCCTACACGAGTCCGAACGCCACCGGCACACTGACCTTCACGCCCCTCACAAACGCATTCGGCGCCGCAACGATCACTGTCACCGTCAGCGACGGGCAAGCGCAGAACAGTACGGTGACGCGGACATTCACCGTCACGGTTAACCCGGTGAACGACGCGCCCACGCTCGACTCTTTCGAAAACTTGACCATCTCCGAGAACGCCCCGATTCAGACCGTGCCCGTTCTTGGAATCTTCTCCGGCGCCGCGAACGAAAATCAGACGCTGGTCGTTACTGCCACGTCCAGCAATCCGGACCTCATCCCGGACCCGACCGTGACCTATTTCTCGCCCAACGGCTCAGGCACCATCGCCTTCATCGCCGCGGAGAACTCCTTTGGAACCGCCACGATCACCGTGATCGTGGATGACGGCGCGGAGACTGACAATCTGGCCGTCCGCTCCTTCACCGTCACAGTCAGCGGAGCCAACGCCGCTCCCACCATCACTGATTTCCCGGATCGCACGATTTCGATGAACGGCGTCGTCGCCAGTGTTCCGTTCACCATCGGCGACTTCGAAACCCCGGCCGACCTCCTCCGCGTCGGCGTCCATTCTTCCAATCCTTCACTCGTGTTCACGAATGACATCGTGATGAGCGGCACCGGATCGAATCGCACGACGAGCATCATGACGACGCGCGGCCAGCACGGTTTCACCGTCATTACCTACACGGTCTACGACACGAATGGCGCAAGCTCGTCCGACAGTTTTGTGCTCACTGTGGTTCCGCCGAACAGCCAGCCGACACTCGATCCGATTGCAAGCATGTTCGTGAACGAGGATTCAGGTCCGCATGTCATTCCGCTCACCGGCATCAGCACCGGCAGCACCAACGACGTAAACCAAACGCTCATCGTATCGGCGATTTCAGCCAACCCAAGCGTCATCCCCCACCCAACCATCGACTATACGAGTCCAGGCAGCACCGGAACCCTCACGTTCTCGCCCGTCAGCAACGTGAATGGTTCCGCCACCATCATTGTCACCGTCAACGACGGGCAATCGCTGGACTACCTCGTCACCCGCACGTTCGGCGTCATCGTGCAGGGCGCCAACGACGCTCCGACGATCTCCGCCATCCCGAATCAAGTCGTGGAACAGAACACCCCGACCGTCGCCATTCCCTTCATCGTTTCAGATTTGGAAATTCCTGCTGACAATATCACGGTCGCGGCCAGTTCGTCAGATGGGGCGCTGATTCCGAACGAAAACATTGCGTTGGGCGGATCGGGCGCCAACCGGACTGTGACAGTCACACCAGCCACTCTGAAATCCGGGACGGCCATCATCACCATTTTTGTATCCGACGGTTCTTTGGGCTCCTCCACCTCATTCCAGATCATCGTCGGCACAGGCAACACGCCTCCGGTCCTCGCCACGCCAGCGAGTTTGATCGCGGAGTCCTACGCCGAAGCAGAGGTCCCCGTCACGATCACCGATCGTGAATCGCGCCCTGAGGATTTGATTCTCACCGCGGCATCCATGAACGCGACGGTGCTTCCCGACGCGAACATCTCGTTCTCCGGCAGCGGCTCCAATCGCGTGATGAAGTGCAAACCGGTTCCCGGAAAGAGCGGCAACGTGATGATCAATCTCAGCGTCAACGACGGCAAAGTTCTCACCCGCCGTTCAATGCAGCTGAACATCCAGGTCGGCACGCCTCCCTCCTCACAGCTGTCCGTTCGCCGAAATGGTCGCGGCACCATCAAGCCTCAACTCGACGGAGCGCAACTGACGGTCGGAAAGATTTACACCATCGCCGCCATTCCGGCCTCCGACGAAGTCTTTGTGCGCTGGGGCCGCGGCGCGACGTCCTCCACTCCGAACATCACCTTTGTGATGACCTCAAATCTCGTGCTGGAAGTTACCTTCACCAACAACCCGTATGTGGAACGCAAGGGCCTCTATAACGGCCTGTTCTACGAAGTGGCCGAGGTGCGCTCACACAGCTCCGGCAGCATCTCCCTCACTCCAACGGAACGTGGAACCTACACTGGTAAACTCCGCATCGGTGCGGCGAACTACTCCATCAGCGGCGCGCTCGACCTCGAACAAAAGGGAACGAATACCATTGTCCGTAAAGGAACGAACGCCCTCACGGTGGAACTGGATTTCGGCAGCAGTTCCAATCAAGTCGTCGGCCGCGTGACTGACGGCTCTTGGGAAGCCCCGCTGATGGCCGACCGAAACATCTTCAACGCGAAGACCAATCCCTGCGCTCTCGCCGGCAACTACACGCTGATTCTCCCCGGCCAGAACGATTCAGCTGACGGTCCGGAAGGCGATGGCTTCGGTACCATCAAGGTGGATGCAAACGGCCTGGCATCGCTCACCGGCACCCTCGCCGACGGCACGAAGTTCTCCAGCAAGACCCCCATCTCTGCGCTCGGACAATGGCCGGTCTACGCCGCCCTGCCCGGCACCACGATTATCAGCTGGATGACCTTCGCCGACCGGCCCACCGACGACCTGACCGGGTTGTTTAGTTGGATCAAAACCGCCCAGCCGAAGAGCAAGTTCTACAATTCGGGCTTTACCAATGAAACTCTCGCCGTCGGCTCATCGTTCGTGCGGCCGGAAGATCCCAATGGAACACTTCTTGAGCTTACCGACACCACCATCGCCTTTAGCGCCGGAAACCTGACCACCCCGTTCAGCAACGACATTTCCTGGGGACCGAAGAACAAGATCACCAACTTGAGCGAGAACAAACTGTCCCTGAAGGTGAACCCATCGAGCGGGCTATTCACCGGCTCAGTAACGAGTCCCGATACCGGCAAAGCATTGAAATTCTCGGGTGCTCTGCTGCAAAAGCAAAATGGCGGCTCAGGCTTTATGCTTGGCACCAACCTGAGCAGCCTCGTGGTGATCGGAGAGTAATCTCTGCAAAGCACTTTGGGAGCCGGACTGAACCCACCCGCGACTCATGCCGGGTGTTAACGTCCGACTACAACTTCGAGGAACCAGCGTTCAACACTCGAATCTCGCGCTGAGGGAAGGGAATCTCGATTTTGCTGCTTCGGAAGGACTCCAAAATCGCGAGCTTGATTTCAGCCGCCGCCAAGCCGAAATCATTCACCGAAGTCCATGGCTTCACGAGGATCTCAATCGAGGAATCAGCAAATGCTCCGACCACCACGACCGGCGGAACATCCTTGAGGACGCGCGGATTGGCGATGAGGACTTGATTGATGACCGCAATCGCCGCGGGCAGATTCGTGCTGTACGCAACTCCGATTGAAATGTTCTGCTGGCGAATATTCCCGTAGTTGTGCAACACCTCTCCCACAATCTTGCGGTTCGGGATGACGACCCGTGAACGATCCGGGTGGACCAGCACGGTGGTGAACATGTCGATCGTGTTGACCTGGCCGGCGCACCCAATGATTTCGATGTATTCCCCGACCCGGAACGGCTTCGTGAAAATGATGAGCAAGCCGGCGACGAGATTGCTCAACACGCCTTGCATGGCCAGGCCCACGCCCACGCCCGCCACGGACATCAGCGCAATGAGCGGACCGACAGCAATTCCCAACGTCCCGAGCGCCACCATGACAAACAACGCCATGATCACCAGCCACACCAGACGCGTCAGCAACATCCGAACAGGTGGCTCCAGATGGCGTTTCTCCAGCCATTTGCCAAGCAACCGACAGAGAAACCGAGCGACCATATACCCGGCCACGAGAATGATGATCGCGCCAAGCAGGTTCGGTCCGCGCTGGTAGAGAAAATCAATTCCCTTCTCTTTAATCTGAGAAATTTGTTGGGTGGCTGAGGCAATCGTATTTGTTTCCATGCGAAGTTCGAAATTACGTTCCCCGCAAGGCTAATGAGCCTCCCGCGCAGAGCAAGACGGAAGATACTACTCAGCCACTGCTCGACGTCACTTCCCTCCCGCGACATCCTCCCTCTCCATGCATAAAGCAGCGAGACATGCGTATTGGTTGGCAGCGGCGGTGTTCAGCCTGACGACTTTGGGGTGTCGGACGTTTTCCGAAGATCCTTCCACTCTGCTTCGTTTTGAATACTCCCAGCCACAGATGGGATTGCCGTTTCGGATGGTGCTGTATGCGACCAACCAAGTTGCCGCCGATGCCGCGGCGCGATCCGCCTTCGCTCGAATCGCCCAGCTCAACGACATCATGAGCGACTACGACACGGACAGCGAACTCAGCCGCCTGTCACGCACCGCCGGAGAGGGCCAGGCGGTTCGCCTCAGCCCCGACCTCTGGCATGTGCTCCTGCGCGCGCAAAGAATCGCCGAAGAAACCGACGGCGCGTTTGACGTGACCGTCGGCCCGGTGGTCAGCCTTTGGAGAAAGGCGCGACGCGAGAAACAGCTACCGCGCGCAGATTTGCTCGCCTCGGCGTTGAACGCAGTAGGCTGGCGAAAAATGAGATTGGACGCCCACGCGCGAACCGCGACGTTGCAGGTCCCGAACATGCGCCTGGACCTGGGCTCCATCGCCAAGGGTTACGCGATTGATGAAGCCCTGAGAGTAATTGGCACCAACGGCATTCGCAGCGCGCTCGTCACCGGCGGCGGCGACATGGCGGCGAGTGCGGCACCGCCGGGCAAGCAAGGCTGGCGCATCACCCTGGCACCACTCGATGCGACCAACGCCCCACCCGAACGGCATTTGCTCCTGAAGAACGCCGGTCTCGGAACCTCTGGAGACTTGTTTCAGCACGTGGAGATTGATGGACGTCGATATTCGCACATCGTCGATCCAAAAACGGGATATGGCCTGACGGATCACAGCCTCGTCACCGTGCTGGCTCCGGACTGCATCACCGCCAATACGCTGGCCACGGCCGTAAGCGTCCTTGGGCCCGACTCCGGCAAAAGGCTGGTGGCGAAGGCACGGGATGCTGCGCTTCATGTGGTTCGGAAACCGGGGGAATTAATCGAGCAGGTCGAAACCCGTAGTCTTTCCAAATACTTGGAGCCGACTGGGAGCAAAAACTAAAGTGGTGGGTTGGCAGGGACTCGAACCCTGGACCAATGCCTTAAAAGGGCACTGCTCTACCAACTGAGCTACCAACCCACACCGAAAGTGGACGGGAACGCTAAGCAAGCATCACTCCCGCTGCAAGATATTATTCGCTCGCCGACGCTCGACACTCGAATAGCGGCGGACAGTCGGGAAGACTCATTCATTTCCGTGGCGTTCCCTATCTGCTCCTAGTTGTTGGGCAGTTGCCCGCTTTATTAGAGATCTGCCCGTTTTGGTTTCAAATCATCGTCCCACGTCGCATAGTATCTTGTCCATGCAACGAGCTGTTCGGATTCAATCAGTTCAGTCCCCAATCATCCCGGTGGTGGCTGAATTGATTCGCCAGAATGCAGGCACGATATCGCTCGGACAGGGCGTGGTGGGATACGGCCCGCCTCGTGAGGCCATTGAACAGATTCAAAGGTTTCTCGCCGACGGCGAGAATCACAAATACAAGCCAGTCATCGGCTGTCCGGAGTTGCTCACGGCATTCGAACGAAAACTGGCTGCGGAAAATGGTGTGTCCATCGGACCAACCAATCGTCTGGTTATCACGGCGGGGAGCAACATGGGATTCATCAACGCGCTTCTTGCGATCACCGATCCGGGCGATGAGGTGATTCTGCAAACGCCCTATTACTTCAATCACGAAATGGCGATCGCGATGGCGAACTGCCGCCCGGTGTTGGTGCTCACTGACTCGAACTATCAGCTCCAGCTTGAAAAAATCCGCGCTGCGATAACACCACGCACCCGGGCCATCGTCACCGTCTCGCCGAACAATCCGACCGGTGCCGTCTACCCGGAGTCAGCCTTGCGGGAAGTGAACCAACTCTGCCGGGACCAAGGCGTTTACCACATTCACGACGAAGCGTACGAGTATTTCGTGTACCACAATGGCAAACACTTCTCTCCTGGATCCATTGACGGAGCCGCGGGGCATACGATCTCGCTCTTTTCCTTGTCCAAGGCCTACGGGTTCGCCAGTTGGCGAATCGGCGCCATGGTCATTCCTGAAGTGCTTCTCGAATCCGTGAGGAAGATTCAGGACACGATTCTCATCTGCGCGCCGGTCATCTCTCAATTTGCGGCGATCGGAGCCCTGGAGGCGGGTGCCGCTTATTGCCGTGAAAAACTGCGCGACATCACAGAGATCCGTGACGTGGTTCGCCGCGAACTGTCGTCGCTCGGAGACCGTTGCGAATTGCCGCCGGCGGATGGTGCATTTTATTTCCTCCTGCGAGTTCAGACCGAGCTGCCGCCGATGAGAATTGTGGAACGACTCATCCAAGAGCATCGGGTAGCCGTGATTCCCGGCACCGCGTTCGGGCTTACCGACGGATGTTATCTGCGGGTGGCGTATGGAGCGCTCCAGCGGGAAGTCGCGAAGGAAGGCATCGGGCGGCTGGTGAGTGGATTGAAGAAGATCCTTGGTGAATAGGACTGATGAAGATAAATACAGACGAGGCATGAAGATCTATTGCGTCCAACACGACATCGCATGGGAGAACCGAGTTGCGAACTTCACAAAGATTGAATCCCTTCTCGCCGCCGCCAAGCCCGAGGCTGGCTCGCTGGTGCTTCTTCCGGAGATGTTCGCCAGCGGATTCAGCATGAACGTCAAAGCGATCCGGGAAGGTCGGGAACGCGAGACGGAACGCTTCCTCGCGGCGGCGTCCAAGAAGTTCGACATCTATTTGCTGGGTGGAATTGTCACGACGAAGACCAATGGCAAGGGCAGCAATCAATCGGTCGTTTTCACGCCGGAAGGTCAGGAACTCGCCCGCTACACCAAGATTCAGCCGTTCACGTTCGGCGGAGAATCGGACTGTTATGATGCCGGCCGGGCTCCTGTGCTGTTCGAGTGGCAGGGATTCAAGGTCGCACCGTTCATTTGCTACGACCTACGTTTCCCGGAGCATTTCCGAACCGCCACCAAGCGCGGCGCACAATTGATCACCGTGATCGCGAACTGGCCCGTGGGCCGCATCCAGCACTGGATAACTCTCCTGCAAGCGCGCGCCATTGAGAACCAGGCGTATGTTGCAGGGGTGAATCGATGCGGGACGGATCCGAAACTGACTTACAACGGACGCAGCCTCATCATCAGTCCGAAGGGAGACATCCTAGCGGATGCTGGCAACGGAGAGACGGTCGTTTGTGCTGACGTGAGTCTGGAAGAACTGAAAGCTTTCCGCCGCGATTTGCCGTTCCTCGCCGACATGCGGTAGCTTCCCGTCGCGGAAAGTTTTCAAAACGGCTCTCGCGCTATGCACCCGCCGCGGCCGGTTCCGATTCGCATTTCCCCTTGCCGCAACCGCAACCTGCATCTTCCTGATCGGAAAAATCGTGGCTGTCCCAATCCGGATCGAGCCCAAGATCTTTTAGCATCTGGAGATCTTTTTCGACGGACTGATTCAGAGTCGTGAGGTAATTCCCAACCATCAACGCGCTCGCTCCAGCCGTGAACACCATGCTCTGCATGTCGCGCAAGTTCACCGTGCGGCCGCCCGCGATCATGATTTCCTGTCGCGGCAGGATGAAGCGGAAACAGGCGATCGTCTTAAGAATCTCCAGCGGCGGCAGCGGCGGATTGTTCTCAAAAGGCGTCCCCTTGATCGGATTCAGGATGTTGATCGGCACCACATTCGCGCCGATTTCCTTGAGCGAAAAGGCGAGGTCGCAACGATCCTCGCGAGTTTCGCCCATCCCGATGATTCCGCCCGAGCAAATCTTGATGCCGGCCTTCTTGAGGTAGCTGATAGTCTGAACGCGATCCTCGTAGGTATGCGTGGTGCAGTGCTGGGGGAAGAATCGCTTTGAGCTCTCCAGATTGTGGCCGTAGCACTCGAGCCCCGCTTCCTTGAGGCGATTCGCTACTGTTTGACTCTTGATGATCCCGAGCGAGGCATCCGGACGCGTCTTGCCGCTGGCTTTCAGCTCCCGAATCCGATCGCAAACCTCCTCCAACATCGGACCTTCATTGAGGCCCTTCCACGCGGCAACCAACCCGACCGCTGTCACATTGTTGCGATTCGCTTCGTCAGCGGCTTCGAGCACCGGTTCCGGATCGATGAAGCCGTAGCGAGGTGAGCCCGTTTGGTGGAAGGATGATTGCGAGCAGAAGCTGCAGTTCTCTGAACACGCACCGGCCTTCGCATTAACAATGGAGCAGAGGTGAATCTTGTTTCCCTTGAAGTGTTCGCGAATCCGATTAGCCCAGGCCATCAGCGCAAAAATATCCGAAGTGCTCTCCAGATTGAACAGCCCCATGGCTTCTTCACGGGAGATGACACCACCGTCCAGCACGCGGCGTCCGAGTTCATCCAAGTGGTCAAGTTTGGTCAGGTCAAGTGATGCGCTCTGCATGGTTGACAGCGTAACGTCGAAGAACTTTGAGAGGCAAGCATCGAGAAAAGCCTTTGTGAACTGGTGGATGTCCGCGACAAGACCGCCATCACATCGGTCGTCCCGCGCAATAGGTTCGGTGCTTGAAGGTCGATCTTACAGCTGGGAATGCACGCTTGGCAGCACTCGTCGGCCGTCGGATCTCGCACCAACGACTCTCCGAGCCGGATTACGCCCGCTGGTCGGAATAAAGATTCCCGGCGCCAATGCCGAGAATTAAGCCATGCACAGTAATTATCTGTCAGCGGCTGATTTCGGGACACTCGCGTCATATTCCACTCGCAACCCTGGAGCCCGTGGTGTATAGACCCTCTCGAGTCACCCGTTCATCGAGAAAGATGTATCAAAGTCGTAACGTCGTAACCTTCCCTTCCCTCCCGATGCAACTCAACCCATCCTTCATCCGCAGGATAGTCCCGATCTGGATTTTCCTCTGCCTTCTGCTGCTCGATACGTTCGCAGCGCATGGTGCACAACCTTACGACAACTGCGCCGGAGCCATTCTGATTCCGAACGACCAAGGGTTTCCTTACACAACATTCGACCTCGATGTTTCCCAAGAAACGACCGCGAACGATCCGCCGCTGCCGGCGACTCAAGGATTCGATACCAACATTACGCGCAGTGTTTGGTTCAAATTCACTCCTCAGGACGCCGGTCTCTACACTTTCTCGACTGGACCGGATACAGGAACTCGATTTGCAGACAGCACTATTGCCCTCTACACAAGTCCGTCCGGGCAATGCGGTTCGTTCACTCTGTTCGCGCACAATGAGGATTCAGGATCCCTTCGCGCCAGCATCAGCACCAACCTCACCGCCGGAACAACCTACTTCATCGTCGTCTGGGTTGGTCGCCTGTCCTCTCCGGAGTTCGTTGGTGAAGAAGCCGTGGCCAAAGAATCGCTTGAGCTTCAGCTTCGGGTCAGCAAGCCGGCAGTGCCGGCGAATGACACCTGCGCGGACGCCATCGTCATTCCGTCCAATCTCACCGCCGCTTATCTGAGCCCGCTAATTGACACCACTCTCGCCACCACCACGGCAAACCTGACACCTCCCTGCGTGACCAACTTTGGCTCCGTTGCCTCCCGAGACGTCTGGTTCAAGTTCACTCCCGCCGCCTCCGGAAGCTACATCTTGTCCACGGGATCTGATACCGCTTCAATTCTCGGAAACGACGGCACGCTCATTGATGACACTGCGATCGGAATCTACACGTTGCCCAACGGCTGCGGTCAAACCGCGAATCAATTTGCCTGCAACGACAATGGACTCGGTCGCGCCGTCCTTTCGGCCAACCTCGTGGCCGGCACCACCTACTACATTGTGATCTGGGACAATTCGCCGACCTACGTGCCCGGTGAAACCGCACTAAGGCTTCGTCTATCTCCAGCAACCAAGCCCTTCGCGGAAACCGGACCACTGCTTTCCATCAGTTCCACCGGCGCCGTCTTGGGAGCCACCGTCAATGCCAATGGCCTGCTCTCCCGTTTCTGGTTTGAATGGGGATCAACCACCAGCCTTGGCAGCACGTCGGCCGTGAAGATCCTTTTCGCCGGCGCCTCGACCTTCATCACCAACATCGCAGTGAGCGGATTCCAACCGGACCGGGATTACTATTACGCCGTGGTCGCCACCAACTCCCTCGGTCGCGCGACTGGAAGCACAAACACCTTCCGCTGGAACAGCGCTCCCCCCAGCGACCTCGTGTATTTCCCGGAAGGCACTGGCGTCTTCCAAATCGAGTTCACCGGTTCCCCCTTCCACAACTACGTTGTCCAAGGCTCCAGCAATCTTCTCAACTGGGTGGATCTCGGACTAGCCACGACCAACCAGATCGGCGGCTCAGACTCCGCCTTCCTCTTCCGGCACGCTCAGGCGCCACCCGCCGCGCCACAATTCTTTTACCGACTAAAACTGCCGTAAGACGCTCTCGAAATCAGAAGCTCGCAACGTTCAACCCCGTCGCCTCCCGCCATGTCCAGTGACGAACCAACACTCCGGCGCTCTCTTGAGCGGTATCGAACTCTCCCGTTGCTATTCCTGCTGCTCGCTCTGATCTACGGTGCCCTGCCCCGTCAGGCCACCGCACAGGTGCCAGTCATCACCCTTCAACCAGTTGGCAGCACCAACCTCACCGCAACCGAAGTCACATTCTTGGTGGAAGCCACCGGCACCCCACCTCTTCGCTATCAATGGTATTTCAACATCACGAACCGTCTGGCTGGCGAAACCAATCCCTCGATCACCTACACGAACATTGGCGAGTTTCAGGAAGGCTTCTTCTCAGTCGTCATCACCAATACTTTTGGTGCTGTCACCAGCACCCCGGCGTTCCTGTTCGTCCAAGTTCCACCTCTCGTCACTCGCGAACCGACGAATGTCGTTGTCGCGGTAGGCGGCACCGCTCAGTTCAGTGTCACCGCCTCTGGTGATCCACCGCTTCGTTACCAATGGTTCTTCAACATCATCGATGAAATCGTCGGAGCCACCAACGCAACTCTCACCCTCACCAACCTCCAGAAATCCGATTCAGGCAGTTACCAGATCGAGGTCTCCAACGACTACGACACGGTGAACAGCGTCGAAGCATTTCTCACCGTCAAAGATCCGCCGGTCATCACTTCTCAACCCGCCAGCTTGTCAATCGCGGCGGGAACCGGGGCGAGTTTTTCCGTCAACGTGACGGGCGACGGCCCATTCGCCTTTCAATGGTACTTCAATCAAACCAACGTCATCTTTGGCGCCACCAGCAGCTCGCTCAACCTCGCGAATGCACAACTGCTCAATGCCGGCACGTACCACGTCGTCATCACCACCGACGTCGGCGTCGTCACCAGCACACCGGCAAACCTGATTGTCCTTCAGGCTCCTTCGATCACGATTCAGCCGCTGAGCACGACCACCATTCTCAATTCAAACGCCTCCTTCTCCGTCTCGGCAAACGGCACCAGTCCATTGACCTATCAATGGTTTTTCAATCGCACCAACCCCATTGCCGGCGCCACTCAATCGACGCTGTCAATTCCCAGCGCCCAGCAAGCCAATGCCGGCATTTACTCGGTCGTCATCGCCAACCAATCCGGCTCGGTCACCAGCATCAATGCCAGTCTGACCGTGCTCGTCTTCCCGCAAATCGCGACGGCCCCCTCCAGCCTCTCCCTGCGCGCCGGTCAGACCGCCGTCTTCAGCGTCACCGCCACCGGCACCGCACCATTGATTTACCGGTGGTTCTTCAACTCCACCAACCTCCTCGCTGGCGCCAACGGCAGCTCCCTCACGCTCCCAAATGTTCAGCTCACCAACGCGGGAACCTACACGGTTGTGATCAGTAATCTCGCCGGCGTTGTCGCCAGCGCTCCTGTGAATCTGGCCGTGCAGTCGCCTCCCGTCATCGTTCAGCAACCGGCAAGTCGCGCCGTTCTTCCCGGCAGCAACGCCACCTTCACCGTGCAGGCGATCGGCGATGCGCCGCTCGCCTACCAATGGTTCTTCAATGGCTCCACGCCCATCTCAGGAGCCACAGCGTCGGAACTGGTGATCAACAATGCCCAAACCGCCAACAACGGAAGCTACTCCGTTCGCATCACCAACAGCCTCGGCGTCACGTTCAGTTCCACGGTGACACTCGCCGTCAAACTTCCACCGATCATCACCCAGCAACCCGTCAGCCTCACCGTCACTCAGGGAAACGCCGCCTCATTCGCCGTGTCAGTCAGCGGCGACGGACCGTTCCACTATCGATGGCTGCGGAACGGCACCAATGCGATTCCTGGAACCAACGCTCCCGTCCTGCAAATCGCCAACGCCCAAGGGACAAATGCCGGAGCTTACGTTGTGATCGTGACGAACGAAGTCGGTTCGGCGACCAGCTCCGAAGCACAGCTCACCGTTCGCACCGCCCCAATCATTCTGACCCAGCCCGCCGACCTGTTCGCGGCTCCGGGTGACAACGCCGCCTTAACTGTCGTGGCCAACGGCGATCAACCGCTTTTCTACCAATGGTACTTCAACGGAACGAATGTCATCTCCGCCGCGACAAATGCGTCGCTGACCATTCAGAATATTTCCGTCAACTCAGACGGCCTCTACTCTGTGGTCATCACCAACGAGATCGGAACCATCACCAGTCAAAATGCCGCACTCAAAGTCCGCCAGCCTCCACTCGTCACCGTTCCGCCAGCCAGCCTCACCGTGACGCAAGGGCACTTTGCCATCTTCTCTGTCGTGACCACCGGAGACGGTCCGTTCTCTTACCAATGGTTGTTCAACGGCAATTCCATCAGCGGCGCGACCGGTTCGACCCTCACGCTTAACAACGTTCTGCCGTCCGCCGCGGGTCAGTACTCCGTCCGCATCACAAACGTCGTGCGCTCGATAACCAGCCCGGCCGCCACCTTGACCGTTCGTCCCCTGCCCGTCATCGCCCAGCAACCGTCCAGCCTGGTCAGCACCCAGGGACAAACTGCGACATTCACCGTCACGGCGACGAGCGAAACGCCGGTGAACTACCAGTGGCGACAAAACGGAATTCCCCTCGCCGGAAACAACGCTTCCCTCTCCATCGCCAACGTCCTGCCATCGAACGCCGGAATCTACGACGTCATCGTCGCCAATTCCTACGGCTCGGTAACCAGCGCCATCGCCTCGCTGACGGTTTACGGAATTGATTTCGGGGACGCGCCGGATGGGAACTACCCGACACTGCTGGCAAACGGCGGCGCGCGCCATGTCATCGTGACCGGCGTTCACTTGGGAGCCACAATCGACTTCGAAAGCAATGGTCAGCCCTCGACCACCGCGTCCGGTGACGACCAAAACGGATCGGACGACGAAGACGGCATCCGTTTCACAACGGCACTCCATGTGGGCGAGCCAGCGACGATTGAAGTGGTTGCTTCCACCAATGGCTTCCTCAACGCCTGGATCGACTACGACCGCGCCACTGGCTGGCTCCAGGACAATGAACACGTCATGACCAATGTCGCCGTTCGACCCGGCACCAATCTCCTCCAGTTTGTCGTCCCGGCGAACGCGGCGGTGGGTTCGACACTCACCCGCTTCCGCTTCAGCACTGCTCAGAATGTTTCCTTTGATGGATTCGCCGCTGACGGCGAAGTCGAGGACTACAGCGTGACGATTCTCCCGGCGGCCAACATCGTCGTAAGCCAATCCTACAACACCAGTGTTCTTCCCGCCGGCAACGCCGTCGCACTCACCATCAACGCCACGAACCTCGGCCCTTCAGCCGCCACCGCTGTCGTGATTGCGAACGAGCTCTCACGCCGTTCAGCATTTATCTCGGCTGCGTCGACCAAAGGATCCTGCTCGCACGACAGTGGAGTCGTCCTTTGTGAAATCGGCTCCCTCGCGGTGGGTGAAGGAGTTCAGATTACGATTAACTCAACTCCCGGGGCGGGCGCAAATTCCAGCACAACCATCGTGGAGGCGTCCGAGTTCGATCCGACACCCGTGAACGCGTCGATCGCCGTCGTTGGCACCAGCGTCTCTGCTCTCTACGCCAACAGCGACATCATCATCATGCCGTTTCCCGACGCTGGCGCCGCCACTCCATATCCTTCCCCTGTTCTTGTCTCTGGCGTCACTGCCGCCGTTCATCAGGTCATTGTCACCTTGCGCTCGTTGAACCACGATTACCCCGACGACATCGATATTCTCCTCGTCGGCCCTCAGGGACAGGCCGCAATTCTGATGTCCGATGCCGGACTCGACAGTCCCGTCGTCGACGCGACCATTACCTTCGATGACGAACTGGGACAACTGCTCCCGGATGCCGGTCCAATTACCTCCGGAACCTACGCTCCGTTCAATCACCTACCATTGAACGAAGTATTCCCCGCGCCGGCGCCAGTCGATGTGCAAACCGCGGACCTCTCCCAGTTCCGCGGAACCGATCCAAACGGAGTCTGGTCGCTCTACATTGTCGACGACGCCGTCGACAACAACGGCAGCGAGGTTCCTGGATTCATCGCTGATGGATGGACTTTGAGCTTCGTCACCGCGGACCCGCTTGCCGATCTCACACTGGGCGCTGGCGCGTCTCCGGCCGTTGCCTCGATTGGCCAGCCGATCACGTATACGATCTCCGTCACCAATAACGGACCAACCGTATCCAGCGCGATTTGCCAGGCCACTCTGCCTCCCGCACTCAATTTCGTCTCGGCATCCACGCCGCAGGGATCCTGTTCTCATGCCGCCAATGCCATCTCATGCGACCTTGGAAACATCCTTCCTGGAGCGATCGTAACATTCAACGTCACCGTCTCCGCATCGATTGGCGGCAACGTTGCCACCACCTTCTCCGTCACCGGCACTCAGCTCGATCTGAACGCCGCCAACAACACGGCGACCGCCACACACTTCGTCCAGCCCCTGGTGAATCTCGCCGTCACGCAAACCCCGCCCGCAGCGCCGGTACTCCTCAATCAAGCCTCGTCGAGCACGCTGGCCATCACCAACCACGGTCCCAACTCCGCCGCTGGCGTATGGCTGACCAATCGACTGCCGAATAACGCCACCTACCAATCTTCGACCACCAGCCAGGGCTCGTGCAGCGCGGCTGGCCAGAGTGTAATCTGTAACCTCGGCGAAGTCCCGGTGGGGTCAGCTCCTTCGATCACCATCCGGTTCATCCCGGGAATCACCGGCGCGCAGAGCAACACAGCTCACGTTGTCGCCGCCGAGGAGGATTCGAACTCCATCAACAACCTTCAGTCGTCCACGTTTGTCGTGAGCCCGGCAACCGACCTCTTCCTCGCCGCCAGCGCGTCCGCCACGACTGTTCCCGTCACGCAGGAGTATGTCGTTACGCTCGACCTGACGAATCGCGGCCCGCTCGCGGTCAACGCCACGCTCACGGACGTTCTTCCCTCCACCACGACTTTCGTCTCCGCCTTCACCACGCGCGGCGCCTGCACCAATCAGGGCGGCGATGTCATCTGCCAATTCGACAACCTCGTTCCTAATGAATCTGCGCGGGTGATCCTGAGAGCACGCGCCAACACTCTCGGTCCGATCACCAATATCGCCTCGGCCGCCGGAACACTCCCGGACAACAACACCGCGAACAACGCCGTCACGAATCTCTCCCAAGTCGTTCCGAATGCGA
>Ga0154020_10000708_pt1 | contig 40901 bp, 37 predicted proteins | sample Klosneuvirus_201_FD_109709 | JGI IMG/M metagenome (GOLD analysis project Ga0154020, IMG submission 109709) | Active sludge microbial communities from wastewater, Klosterneuburg, Austria - Klosneuvirus_20160825_MG | ecosystem: Engineered > WWTP > Aerobic digester > Activated sludge | place... | reverse complement strand
GCGACGGCAAGATCACCGTCTGGCGCGACCGCTTCGATCTCGTGCAGACGACGACCAAGCTGTTCACCGGGCCGATCCGCAAGCTGCTCGGCCTGGTCTGATCACTCCTCGTAGAAGATCGGGCTCCGGAGCCGCAAGAACCGCTCGATGCGCTTCTGGTCCACCGGATCGAGCCCCTGGAACTGCAGGCCGAAGCCCGGCTTGGTGTCGGTCGGCTCGTCGTACGCGCGCACCCAGCGGACGATGCCGCGCACGACGATGGGGTCGACGTCGTCGGGGAGCGTGAGCTGCAGCTGGAGGACGGCGCCGATCTGGTGGACCTGGTAGGTCTGCACGAAGAGGCCACCGTCGGAGAGGTTCTCCGAAAACCCCTGGTAGAAGTTGTGCTCGCTGACGTGGCTGACGTGCGCCTCGAGGTCGAAGCGGACGTCGAACCCGACCGAGACGCGCTCCCTGCTGCGACGCGAGGACTGCGACGGGCGGGACTCGGGCGGGGGCTCGTGGGCGACCATCATCTTGCTCTTGGGTAGGCCGACGGAGGGCGGCGTTTCGAGGCCGGATGGAACGGCGGTTGCTCCATCCGACGCATGCGCCGGTCAGCCTACTCGATCCTACTCGTGGCGAGTTCGGCGTCTGCGGACGAGATATTGCGCACCTCCGAGAGGACTCCGTAGCCTCTTCGCCATGGACGTCTTCCGCTCGCCGCCGTTCGCGACCTACTGCCTCTTCGCCGCGGGGCTGTGCGTGCTCCTCATCCTGGTCGACTCGGCCGGGGGCGGCGCTCGCGCGTCGTCCAAGACCACGCCCAACAAGGAGGACGCGGGGACCGTCTCCAAGGGCGCCAAGGTCGTCACCGAGGACCCCGAGCAGGTGGCCCGGGTGATGCGCGCGCACCGCAACGCGCTCGCGAACATCGTCCCGTTCCTCATCGTGACGTTCCTCTACGTGGTGCTCGGCGCGTCGAAGAGCTGGGTCCTCGGCCTCTGCGGCACGTTCGCGGCCATGCGCGTCGTGCACGCGCTCGCGTACATCAAGGGCGTCCAGCCGTGGCGCACGATCTCGTTCGCCATCGGCCAGACGTGCACCGGCATCGCAGTGGTGCAGGTGATCCGGGCGGCCCTCGCCCTCGGGTGAGGCGTTGCAGTTGTGACGGGCCGCTTGTCAGGCCTGAGTCGATAAATCTGTCGTCGGGCCGCGTCTGGTCAGCTCAGACAACCTTCGCGCCGACGGGCAGCACCCTAAGCTCGCCGCGCTCACGCACGCCGGGTCCTCGCCACAAGAACCATCCATAGTCGGTCGCGTCGGTACCACCGCCGGTGAAGCTTGGCCTCCGTGGCAGCACGTACACGTCAGGGCAATGGCGTGAGAGGAATTCAGCCCGCTTCATCGACGCCAACCAGTTCAGCCGCAGCAGCATTGCGCAGGTGCCGCTCGGAGAAAGGACTTTCAACGCCGCCTGCACGAACTCCATGGCAAGCGTGAAGGGCGGGTTCGTCACGACCAGGTCGAATTTCGATCTAGGCCTCCATTCCATGAAGCTCGCATGCTCGGTCTTGCAAATCGCGGAAACACTCTTCCATCGAGTCTCATCGATTTCCACCGCCTGTACCTTCATCCGGCGGTTCGCGGCTATCAGCTCGCGTACAATCGCACCTTCACCTGCAGCCGGCTCAAGCACGCGTAGGCCATCGGGCAACTCGAGCGTTCCCAGAAGAGAACGGGTGCACCAGGCAGGGGTTGCATAGAAGTCGTCGGTGTGGCGAATGTGGCCCGTCTGGGCAGCGGAAGAACGGCCGGCAGCGCTCATGGGAACAAATGTTCACCATTTCGCCACGCGGCACAACGGCCGCCGAGCTGGTGAGTCGCTCTTGCCGATCCCGAAACGGCCCCTACGCTTCATTACATGCCTGAGAGCGCCTCAACCCCCCAGACTGCCATCCAGTGGCTCCGAGCGAACGGATACGACGAGGTAGTCGCGATGATCACGACGATCATGCAGGGCTGGCGTGACAAGGGGCTGGCCACGCGGCGGGACTGGTGGAACGTGCTTGCCGGAACTGAAGCGGGAAAGGCGCGAACGGACTCCGGCTTCACGTTCCCCGTGCTTGCTGCAGCGCGGCGACGGAAAGGCTGGCCTCCTGTGGATGCCGAGCAACGGAGGCCGGGCGAAACTCCGGCCCCGCCGATCGTCGAGTCGGGTCGCTGGCCGAAGCCGAAGGCCAAGCGGCGTCCCAAAGCCGCCTGAGTGACCCTCGCTCGCAGATCCGCCTGCTCGGCGCGCGCCGATCGCGCCTCCTCACACCACGTTTGCCATCCACGACTTGTTCGCGCCTCGTCCACTTGAAACGCATCTTGCGCCTGCAGGCAGCCTGAGCGGGACGCCGCTGACCGACACTCTTGCTACAGAGAATCGATCAACTGGGCCGCGGTGGGGCGCAGATGGGCATCGTAGCTCGTCATGTTGCGAATCAGCGCGTTGACGGCGTCGTTGGTGCTTGGAGGCGGCGCACGGCCAGCAGCAACCATGGTTGGTGCTGGAGTCACTCCTGTGAGCAACTCATACCAAGTAACCCCCAGAGCGTAGATGTCGCTAGCCGGAACCGCGTTGTGCGGCGTTTCAAGTTGCTCCGGTGACATGTAGTACCAGGAGCCCAGCTGGACAGAGTTGCGGGTAATGGTGTTGGCACTTGTAAAGGCCTTGCTGAACTCGTCCCATTTGACGATGCCAAAATCCCCGAGAACCAGGCCACGGTCCATCTCAAGGAGATTTGCTGGCTTCACGTCACGGTGAACCACGCTCAGCGCGTGGAGGTACTTGAGACCCTCGGCGATCCGCTTGATTGCCAGCCGCGCCGAGTTCTCGTCGAGCCTCTTCTTGGCCTTCAAAGAGTCGGCGATAGAGCCGTTTGCCAGTTCCATCACCAAGAAGGGACGGCCGTGCGCGTCATCGCCCATGTCGAGGTAGCGAACAACAGCATCGTGGCTGAGTTTCTGGCCGTGATTCGCTTCCCGCCTGAACCGCTTCACGACGTTTCCAAACACCGTGGGCTCGATCAAGTCCGCTCGAGGGCTTACGATCTTGCAGGCGACGTTCTGCTTGGGGGAGCGTGATTGCGACGCCGACCAGACGTGACCGACCGCGCCATTTCCTAGCGGTGCGACTAGTGTGTAGTTCCCATTTGTTCCCGTGAGAACCTGACCCTTCGCAATTGGCGGTGGGGCGGAATCGTGCGCAACCTGCGTCATGGAAGGTTCGACGTCGTCTTCGCTTAGGGTCGGGCCGGCCTTGAGGATCCTGTAGTGCCCAACCCCCTCTTTCGCCAGGAGCGAATCGAGCTTGTGCTTGCCCAAGTAGGTTCTGAAGGAGGCGGGCTTCCAGGCGCCGGCAGCGCAGATTTCCTGCTCGCTGACGATCGCGCCAACCTTCTGTGTTCGTAGATACTGGTAGAACTTCAGCATCCCCTTCGACAGCGCCATGAATTCCTCCTTGGAGTTCCCTTAGATGGGAAGTATCGGGTCGGTCGCAACGAAGTTCAACGACCACGTTTCGCGATCCCGGAGATCGTCGCGAGACACGCCTCTTGGGTCAGGATTGGCCCGTCCTCGTGAAGCTCGGCGCGACCGGAGAGGGCGTGCGTGCAATGTGGTCGCGGTGATATGCTCAGGTTGTCATGGTCAAGACCTATGCGCTCTACGATGTCGTCGGAGTCAAGGAGGCAATGAGGTCGGGGCAGGCCGAGCCGCTTCTGGAACGATTCTGGCGGACCGCTGATGCCTGGGCGAATGGTGCCGGAAACGCGATCGGGCCGCGGATGGTGCAGAGTCAGAGCCACCTCCAGACTCCGTCGGTCAGCGTGGTCACCTTCTCCGATTCGGCGCTCCTGTTCACGCAGCCGGAGTTCGAGCTTGCTGTCTTCTACGAAATTGCGGGACAGCTCAAGCTAGCTCTCGAGCGGGCCGTCGGCAGCGTGTACTGCATCATCAGCCGCGGCGAAGAGGTGGTGCACCCGGAGCTGCCTGCGCTTGGCGCAAGGATCGTCGATGATCAGATGAAGCCCGCGTACTTCAATGTGGCAGGGTCCGGCACTGCGTGGGTCAATCTTCACCTCGCCGATCGTGCGATTGCGCGTCGCAAGGACTGGCACAACAGGTTCTCGCTATACGCAGTCGGCAGCGGGTCGGTGCCCGCAGATGCCGCTGCCCTGGAGGAGGTGCCCTTCAAGACCATCGACGGTGGTGACGAGACCGTGTGTGCCTTGGCTTAGCACTGCGCGGACCAAGCCGAACTGCCTTCGCCCCGTCACGAAGCGGCCCTCAAGCTCTGGCGGAACGAAACTGGTCGGGGAGGTGGGATTTGAACCCACGACAACGAGCACCCAAAGCTCGTGCACTACCGGACTGTGCGACTCCCCGAGACGGGCCGATTCGTAGACCTCCCCATCCGGCCGCGCAACCCCTTACCATCGGAGGGTGCAACCGCAGTCCGCCGGCGATCGCTCGCTCCGGGACCGCGTGGTGGAGGTCTTCTTCCCCGCGCGCGACCTCGGCGCGGAGGAGATCGAGCGCCTGGAGCAGGAGCGGCAGCACCACAACCTGCGGCGCGCGCGCCTGTATGCGCCCCTGCTCCTCGCCGTGCACGTGGGCATCGCGACCGGCCAGATCCTGGTCGCCCCGAGCAGCCCCGCAGAGGCCTACTGGCGCTCGGGGCTCGTCACGCTGCACGCGGCGATGATCCCGCTGTCGCTGTTCGTCGGGGTCGTCGCGTTCCTCCCCGACCGCAAGGCGCCGTTCCTCCAGCGGCGCGTCGGCGAGATGCTGGCCATCCCCTACGCCGTCTGGGGCGCCCTGCTCGCGCTGAACGCGCAGCGGATCCACACCGCCATCAACCCCTACGTGATGACCATCCTCGCGGTGGCCGTCGGCGTGCGGCTGCGCGTGGTCTCGCACAGCATCGCCCTCTTCGGCGCGCTCGGCGTGCTGCTCGCGGGCTACCCCTACGTGCAGCCGCACGATGGGATCCGCCGCGCCACCTCGCTCACCGCCATGGGGTTCACGCTCATCGCGTTCGGCATCGCGCGGAGCTCGTTCTCCGCGCTCGTGCGCGAGGTCCGCGCGCGGGTGACCGTCGAGCGCGCCAACGAGACCCTCGAGCGGCGCGTCGCCGAGCAGGTGAGCGAGATCGTCGCCCGCGCCAAGGAGATCGAGCAGCTCAACTTCCAGCTCGACGAGAAGGTGAAGGAGCGATCCCGCGAGCTCTCCGTCGCCCTCTCGCGGCTCGCCGAGGCACACGCGGTGGCGCCTCCCCTGCCCTCCGGGACCGTGCTCGGGGAGCGCGTGGTCATCGAACGACCCCTCGGATTCGGGGGCATGGGGGTCGTCTACCGGGGTCACGATCGGGTCATCGACCGCCCCGTGGCCATCAAAATGGTGCAGGCCGCGACCGCCCAGGAACTCGACGGTCTCTACCGCTTCCTGCGCGAGGCGAGCGCGGCGGCGAGCGTGCGCCATCCGGCGATCGTCCGGTCGCTGCACGTCGACGTCTCCGAGGACGGCCGCCTCTTCCAGATCCTCGAGCTCGTCGAGGGGGAAACCCTGGCCGCGCGGCTCGGGAGCGAGCCCACGCTGCCCGTCACGATGGGCCTGCGGATCGGCGCGACGCTCGCCGACGCGCTCGCCGCGGCCCACGCCGCGGGCATCGTGCACCGCGACGTGAAGCCGTCCAACGTGATGCTCACGTCGACCGCACCGGGCCTGAAGCTGCTGGATTTCGGGGTCTCCAAGCTGCACGGTGCCCTGCCCACCGGGAGCACACGGTCCGGCGCGATCGTCGGCACGCCCGAGTACATGGCGCCCGAACAGATCCTGGATCCCGAGCACGCCGCCGAGAAGGTCGACGTCTACGCGGCGGGCCTCATCGTCTACCAGGCGCTCGCCGGTCGACTGCCGTTCCAGGCAAAGTCGCCCGCGGCGTGGATGCGCGCGCACGCCGAGAGCGTGCCCGAGCCGCTCGTGCTCGGCGCCGAGGCACCCGCGGAGCTCGTGGGCCTCGTCATGCAATGTCTGGCCAAGGACCCGGCCGCCCGACCGTCGGCGGCCGAGGTCGCTGCGGCGTTCGGCGTGCTCGCGGACGCATGCTCGGCGCAACCGCTCGAGGAGCAAGTGAGCACGCGAACCGTGCGCGAGTCCGCCCTCCCGAACCCGGTGGGGCCGCTGTCCCCCACCCTCGTCGCGGGCACCACGGGACCCGGTTGACCACTTGCACCGCGGTCGACTCCACGCTCAAAGCCTCGTCCCATGCGCTCGAAGAACTTGCTGCTCGGTCTCGCTGCTCTCTCCACCCTGGCGCTCGCGTGTGCCCTCCCCGCCTGTGGCGGCGACGACGGCACCGGCGACCTGCCCGTCGAGGACTCAGCGATCGAAGGCGGCGCCGAGACCAGCACGGACACCGGCGTCGACACGGGCTCGACCGACTCGGGAACCGACACCACGGCGACCGACTCGACGGCGACCGACTCGACCGCGACCGACTCGACCGCCACCGACTCCACCGCGACCGACTCCACGGCGGCCGACTCCACGGCGACGGACTCGACGGCCACCGACTCCAGCGCCACCGACTCGGCCACGACCGACTCGACCGCGACCGACTCCACCGCGACCGACGGCGGAGATGCCGGCGCCGCGAAGGACAAGGCCGCGGGCGACCTCGCCGCCGCGATCTGCAACCGCTGGAAGGCGTGCAACGACTTCGCGTTCACCACGCGCTGGGTCGACGTCGCCGCCTGCACCGCGCGCCACAAGATCGAGCTGCTCGACCGCCTCGATGCGCCGGGCACGGGCGACACGGTCACCTCGTTCGGGACCTGCACCACCGCCTACCCCACCTTCTCGTGCACCGAGCTCGCGACGAACGACGTCCCGACCGCGTGCAAGCCTGCTGGCACCGTCGCCAGCGCGGGCGCCTGCAGCTGGCACTCGCAGTGCGCGAGCGGATACTGCGCGCGCGAGGGTGACGAGCCCTGCGGCGTCTGCGCCGCCAAGCCCGTGGCGGCCGCGAGCTGCGCCACGTTCGAGGACTGCGGCTACGGCCTCCTGTGCGTGCTCGACAAGTGCGTGAAGCTCGGACGCGACGGCGACGCCTGCGACGTCGACGGCGCGGCTGGCGCGGTCAAGCCCTGCGGCCCGGGCTTCGGCTGCGTGGTGACCGGCACCGCCACCACCGGCCTGTGCAACACCCCGATCGCGACCGGGGCAGAGTGCGATTACAACGAGCAGTGCGACCAGGGCAACGGCTTCTACTGCAAGGCGGGGGCGCTCGCGACCGACCCTTCCACCTGCCAGAAGCTCGCCATCCACACCGCGGGGGGCACCTGCGACGAGACCGCCACCATCGAGCCCGCCGAGTGCACGGGCGGCACGAGCTGCTACCTCACGACCGGCGTGGCGGGTGGCAAGTGCGTGGCCAACGGGGCGGAAGGCGCGACCTGCAACCTCACCGAGACCTCGGGCGGCCCAGGCTGCACCTACCCCGCGGTCTGCGACTCGACGACCAGCAAGTGCCTGCTCCCGCAGGCCAAGCTCTGCCTCTGATCGTCGCGCGCCTCTGACGGAGCCCCGTGACCCTCTCGGTCGCGGGGCTTCGGTCTATTTGCAGGGGTCCTTGCCGGCGGGGAACACGTCGCGGTAGGCATCGAGCGTCTGCACACAGAGGTGCGCGCCGGTCGAGTAGGTCGGCTTGCCGGTGTCGGCCGTGTCGCCGCCGGAGAGGCCGACGACGGTGCCCGCCGGGTACACCTTGCCGACCGTGGTCGTGTACTGGTCGCTCGGTCGCAAGTGCAGGTATCGGAACCGACGCCCGGTCACCTGGTCGGTGAACTCGGGCATCCACCCCCAACCGTAGACGCCGTGCTTGTCGAGCCGGCTCGCGTGACGCAGCTGGATCTTCGTGCCCGTGAGCGCGTAGATGTCCGTGTCCCACCAGCCGGAGCTCATGTAGGGCCCGTAGTTGATCGAGCTGTTCCACCACTGCACGTTGCCGCACGAGAGCGCGCCCGCGCAGGTGTCGGCGACGCCGGGCGGGTTGTGCTGGCAGCCGTCGGTGCAGGTCTCGGTCGACTCGGTCTTCTTGCCCTTGCAGTGATAGACCTTGTTCGCGTCGCCGCCGATCGAGTCGCCGCAGTAGGCGCCGTCCGCGTCGTTGAAGCAGGGTTCGACCGCGTCCGAGAGGCACTTGTCGCCGCCGGGCCCTGGCGAGTCCCAGCACCCCGCAGGACACGCGTCGGTGCTCGCCGTCTTCTTGTCCTTGCAGTGATAGAGCTTGCCCGCGTCGCCCCCGATCGCGGCGCCGCAGTAGTCGCCGTCGGCGTCGTCGAAGCAGGGTTCGAGCGCGTTCGAGAGGCACTTGTCGGTGCCGACGCCCAGCTCCGCGCAGCCGCCGGTGCAGATCTCGGTCGTGGCGACGCCGCCCTTGCAGTGCACGAGGCTCTTGCCGTCGCTCGCGCAGTCGTCGCCGTCGGGCTTGCCCTCGCACGCGGTGACCGCCGGCGGCGGAGCCGCGTCGACGCTGGTCTCGACATCGCCGGCGTCGCTCGCCTCGGGATCGCCCCCCTCGAGGGTCCCCGAGCAACCGACGAGAACGCACAAGGACAAGGCGAGGAAGCACGACCCACGCATCCCGCGATCGTACCGGCTGCGTGCGCCCGCACAATGTCTCGCGCATGCGACAGGTGGGGAGGTCGCAGCAGGTGGCATGTCCGGCGAGCGCGTCACCGTTCTTCGAGCTTCGCGAGCTCGGCTTCGAGCGCGCGCGCCCGCGCTTCGGACGCGACGGCTCGTCGCTCCGCCTCGCGTGCTCGTTCCTCGGCGTCCCGCGCGTGCTGCTCGGCCTCCCGCGCGTGTTCGAGGTGGTGACGAACGAGCCTTCCCTCCGCGTCGAACCAGCGGAGCCAGGGGGCCTCGGTGCCCTGGAACTCTCCCGGAACGACGCCCAGCGAGAGCCCGAGCTGCGTGCAAGGCAGACGACCATCGGCGTCGAGCGCGAGCGGCTCGTAGGTGCCGTGCAGCCCGAGGACGAAGCCGTCCAGAGCCGCCGAGAACGGGTCGTAGATCACGTAGACCGGGACGCGCAGCAGGCGGGCGTACACGCGCTTCTTGGTGCCGCGATCGACCGCCTCGGTGGACTCGCTCGTGAGCTCGATCACCAGGTCGGGGGTGCGGCCCTCCTCTTCCCAGACGACCCAGCGCTTGCGCTCCTTGCGGACGGTGTCGAGCACGACGAACACGTCCGGCGCGCGGAAGTCCTGGTTCCGGGCCTGGGTCTCGCTGAAGTAGACCGCCATGTTGCCCTCGACACAGACGTCGTCGCGGTCCCGCCAGTGCTCGTCGAGCGAGTCGACCAGCAGGTTCATCTGCTGGCGATGGCGCTTGGTCTCCATGGGCTCACCGTCGTCGCAGGGGAGATCTTCCCCCCGAGGCGGCGGCTTCGGGCCGAGGACGGGCATGGGGAGAGGATTCATGAGGGTGGGGAACGCCGCAAGGTCGCGGTGCACCAAGGCCTCAGCGAAGCGTGTGCCAGCCTCTCACCCGGCGATTCCGGCCGAGATGCGCGTGGCACCGCCGGCGGATCGCCGTTCTCCGCCGGCGGCCGCCAGGATGCTCAGCGCGCGGCGAGCAGCAGGTTCGCGACGCTGCACCCCTCGGCCTGCTTCTTCGCGAGCGGGCTCGGCGGGCCACCGGCCACGGTGACCAGCGTGAACGAAGGCGAGAGGCGGGTGCGCACGAGCGACGCGCCGTCCTCGAGCCGCCGCACGCCGACGCGCACGAAGCCGCTCTCCTCGTCGAGCGCGATCACGACGACCTTGGCCTTGCCGAGGGCCGCGCGCAGCGAGGCGTGGTGCCCGTCGCGGTGGCGCGCGAGCGTGCCCGCGTGGGCGTCGAGCGAGAGCTTGTCCCAGCTGGCCTCGACCGACTTCGTGAAGCGATCGCCGAGCAGCTCCGACTGCGCCACGAGGTCGCCATAGGCGAACATCTCCTGCGCGGGGTGGAGACAGCCCGCGAGGCCATCGACCACGCCCAGCTGCGCGGCCGCGTGCACGCTCCCCTTCGACTTCGCGTCGGCGAGCCGCAGGTGGAGGTAGAGGCTGTCCTCGCGTGGGAGCTCCGTCGCGGGCTGCGCGGCGAAGCCGTCCTTGCCGAGCTCGACCGTCCAGGTCTCCACCTTGTCCACGAGGGCCGCCATCGGCGCGCGCACCTCGTCTCGCAGAGCGTCCCGCTCCCGCAACAGCGCGCCTTGCTGCGCCTTCGCCTCGTGGCGCTGGTAGAGGGTGTGGCTCACCCCGAGGGTGGCGACGAGGGCGGTGACGGCGGCGATGGGACCGAGGGGGAGCGCGCGCATTCCCTCACAGACCACGTCATTGCGGGAAGGTTCCCTCCTCGACGAACGCGTCGATCGGAGGCGCTGTCTCGGGCCTCGTGTCGACCCCCGTGTCGGGCGTCGACCGCTCGGGCAGCCATGCGAAGGGCGTGCTGCCCCCCACCCGCGACACGCACGCCTGCGCCTGCTGCAGGGCGAACTCGCAGCTGCCGAACGGATCCGCAGAGACCGGGTGGCCGAGCTCGTCGCACGTGAGGCGCGCGCAGGACACCGCGGCGCTCTCGTGCTGCGACGCGCAGCGGCGGTCGAGGCACGTGGAGAGGCACTCGCCGTAGTCGAGCGCGCGCGTGCACCCCGTCGCGACCCAGCGCTTGCAGAACGTGGCACACGTGGAGCAGCTGTCGACCTGCGCCTGCTGGTTCGTGCAGTTGGCGATCTTGGTCGCGCCCGAGTCGCTGTCGCAGATGATGTTGCCCTCGAGGTTGGCGCAGCGGACCAGCGCGGTCTGGTGGGCGGGGCAGAGGTCGCGGGCCGTGATGCACTTGGTCAGACATTCGTCGCGCGAGACGGGGTTGCGGCAGCGCGCGCCGACCCAGCGGTTGCAGAACGTGTCGCAGCCCCCCTCACCCCACGAGCCGTAGGATTGCCCGCAGGAGACGCCGCCGAGCCCGAGCATCCCCCCGAGGAGCACGGTCGCGCTGGCGAGACGGAGCAGGCGCATCGGACCCGCGGAGTGTCGCAGGCGAAGCGACCCTGCGCTAGCGTCTCCGGTCCGATGTCGGGCCCCCGCTACCACCTCGAGACGTTCGGCTGTCAGATGAACGTCCACGACTCCGAGCGCATGGAGGACGCCCTCCGCGCGGGCGGCTGGTCGCGCGCCGAGGGCGAGGACGACGCGGACCTCGTGGTGTTCAACACCTGCAGCGTGCGCGAGAAGGCCGAGCACAAGCTCCGCAGCGAGGTCGGTCGGCTCAAGCAGTGGAAGCGCGCGAGGCAGGGGCGGGTCGTCGCCGTCACCGGGTGCGTGGCCCAGCAGGAGGGCGAGCGGCTGCTCGACGCCGTCCCCCACCTCGATCTGGTCGTGGGCCCCGACAACCTGCGCGAGCTCCCGGCCCTCGCCGAGGCCGCGCGCCTCGGTGAAGGGCGCGCCGTGCGCACGGTGTTCGACCTCGACCACCCCACGTTCCTCGCGCCGATCGATCACCTGGGCCACGCGATGGGACCGGGGGGCGGCACCTCCAACGTCTCCGCGTTCGTCACCACCATGAAGGGCTGCGACGAGCGGTGCTCGTTCTGCGTCGTGCCCTACACGCGCGGCCCCGAGCGCTACCGCCCCGCGAGCGAGATCGTCGACGAGATCCGTGCGCGCGTCGCGAGCGGCACCCGCGAGATCACCCTGCTCGGGCAGACCGTCAACAGCTGGATCCCGCCCGAGGAGGCCGACCAGGCCGAGGGCTCGAGCGAAGCGTCACCGAGCCGGCGCGCGTCGTCGTCGCGCTTCGCGTGGCTGCTGCGCACCATCGCGCGCGAGGTCCCGAGCCTCGAGCGGCTGCGCTACACGTCACCCCACCCGCGTCACCTCGGGCCGGAGCTCGTGGCCGCCCACGGCGAGCTCGCGGTCCTGGCCGCGCACCTGCACTTGCCGGTGCAGTCCGGCTCCGATCGCCTCCTCAAGCGCATGATCCGGCGCTACACGCGCGCGGAATACCTCGAGCGCATCGGTGCCCTGCGCGCGGCGCGCCCCGGCATCACCCTCTCGACCGACATCATCGTGGGCTTCCCCGGGGAGACCGACGAGGACTTCCAGGAGACCCTCTCCCTCGTCCGCGAGGCCGGGTTCATCGCGGCCTTCGGCTTCAAGTTCTCGCCGCGGCCCTACACCCCGGCGCTCAAGCTGGCAGACGACGTCCCGGAGACCGTGAAGGCGGAGCGCCTCGCCGCGCTGTTCGCCGAGGTCGAGCGCGCGCAGCAGGCCCACCTCGCTGGGCTCGTGGGCAGCCGCGTGCGGGTGCTGGTGGAGGGCCGCTCGAAGCCCGCGGGCACGGCGGGGCCCAAGGTGGCCTCGCGCGTGATGGGTCGCTCGGAGCGCAACGAGATCGTGCACCTCGACGTGCCCGACGAGCGTGACCCCCAGGCGCTGGTCGGCGCGTTCGTCGACGCGCGCGTCGCGCGGGCCAACGCCCATTCGCTGTTCGGCGAGCTCGACGGAGCCACCGTCGCCGCGTTGCCCAGGCTCGTCGTCGACGCCGGACCGCGGCGCCTCGCGGTGCTCTGAGTGGCGGACGGCAAGCGCCGACTGCCGGTGCTCGGGGGCGGCGCGCCCGATCCGGGAGAGCTGCCCGAGGAGCGCTCGCGCGGCGCCTGGGTGATCCTCGGCGCGCTCGCCGTGTTCGCCGTGCTCGTCCCGCTGGCGATGCTGGCGATGGCGATGATCAAGGCGATGGGCGAGCCGGGGTTCGGGGTGCTGGTCTCGGTGAGCGTGGTGGCGGTCTGCGTGAGCTCCTTCGCCGGCGGCTACCTCGTCGGCCGCTTCGGGGCGAAGGCGGGGCCGCGCGAGGGCGGGCTCGCGGGGGCGCTGGCCGGTCTCGTGATGTGGGGGCTGAGTCGCACGCCGCTCGGTGTGGTCATCCTGCCCGTCACCGCCGCCGCCGCGTCGCTCGGCGCGCGCGTCGGCGTCAGGAGTCGCAAGCCGGGCGACACGCTCGGGGGCTAGCAGTACCATCGGCGCGTGATCGATCAGAACCTCGAGACCCTGGTCCGCGTCGCCGCCGAAGACGCGCTGTTCGCCACCCTCGGCAGCGACGACGCGGACGCGCTCGGCGCGGTGCTGCGGCGGAGGGTCACGTTCCACGAGGCGATCGCCCGCGGCGCGGCGCGGCGCGAGAGCGATCACGACGCGTGGCTGCGCGCGCTCGTCGCGGCCGCGGCGCCGGTCGCGGCCACCCCGTGGTTCGTCCCGCTGCAGCCCGCCATCGACGACGGCCTGTGCCTCGCCGCGGAGCCCAAGGGGTTCCGCGCGCTCCTGCCCATCGGGCTCGAGGCGGCGCGCGAGCGCATGCGGCGCGAGGGCATCCTCGCGGTGCGGGTCGTGCGCACGATCGGGGCGGCCGACGGCGAGAGCACCCCTGAGGAGCTCCGCGCGGTCGACCTCTTGCTCGAGGCGCTCGCGTTGCCCGAGGACGATCGGCGCATCCTGCGCGCCGAGGGCGTGGTCCCGCTCGTCTCGCTCGAGGTGCCGAACGACCTCGACGGGCGCGCGGCCAAGGCGATCATCGCGGGTGCGTTCGCCGTGGCGCTGCTCGACGGCGTGGACGATCGCGAGCGCGAGGCGGCGGTCACAGCAGCCAAGCGCCTCGGCGTCGCCGCCGAGGACACCGCCGAGGCGCTCGAGAAGGCGGAGGCCCTCGTCGCCCGTCGTCCCCCCATCGGACTCGCGGCGGTCGACGCGGTTCGCTACGTGCTCGCGCCGCTCGGCGAGAAGGCCTCGCCGATCGTGAAGCTGGTGGCGCAGCTCTCCCTGCCGCCGCGGGCCCGCGACGCGTGCCTGAAGGAGCTGACCACGCACCCGTCGACGCCGCTCACCACCGAGCACGCGCTCGATCGCGACGCCGAGCGCTCCGTGCTGCGGGCCGCGTGGGCGGCCGCGCTCGCCTTCGACCCGACCGTGAGCCTCCGCGCCCGCTTGCTCGAGCGCCACGTCCGCGTCGGGGCCCACCTGCGCGCCGAGCGCGCCGCGGTGAGCGCCCGCGAGGCGGTGGAGGAGGCCCTCGCCCCGAGCCTTTCCCGGGGCGTGGCGGCCGCGGGCGCGTAGCCTCCACATGGCAGACCTACAGTATACTACATAATCCTTGGCCCATGATTCCGGGCTGTTGCACGATCGCGGCATGTCGCTCGGAGCTCGCCTGGTCTGCGCCGCGGTCGTCGTCTTCCCTGGCCTCGATCTGTCCACCAACGCCCGCCTCGGGTTCTCGTGCGCCCGCGAGACCGAGAGCCTCGCGGTCACGCCCGCGACGCCGCCGAAGCCCACGACCGCGAGCGTGGCCATCGCACCCCCGCCACCCGTGAAGCCCGCGCCGCCCCCCCCCGAGACCCCCGCGACCTGGCCCGCCCAGCAGGTCCCCGACGGTGGCAAGGTCGTGAACGACGGCCCGAACCTCTCGGTGCAGCACACGGCGAAGGAGGGCGAGACGCTCCTGCAGCTGTCCGCCAAGTACATCGACCTCACCGACTTCTTCAGCGAGGGGCAGCTCCTCCACGCGCTCGAGAAGCAGAATCCGAAGGCCCGCGGGAAGCTCGCCGCCGGCACCACGCTGACGATCCCGGGCATCGTGCAGGCGATCCCCAAGACCGGCGCGGAGGCGCGCCTCGGCTGGCCGAAGGAGGACGGCGGCTCGCTGCGCGGGATCTACGCCAACGCCTGGATGGCGGGGCTCCCGACGTTCCCGGCGCTCCTGGACCAGGTCGCCCAGAAGGGCATGAACGCGCTCGTCCTCGACGCGAAGGACGTGACCGGTCAGTTCACGTATCCCTCGAAGATCCCGCTCGCGGTGGAGATCGGCGCCAGCAAGCACGCAACGCTGCCATCGTTCGCGCGGGTGGTCCGGTTCGCGCACGCCCGCGGCATCCGCGTGGTCGCGCGCGTGAGCTGCTTCCGCGACGAGTGGCTCGGGCCGCGCAAGGGCGAGCTCGCGGTGCAGAAGAAGGGCGGCGGACCCCACGTCGCGCCGAGCAAGATCGTCGACTGGCTCGACCCGACCAACGAGAAGGTGCAGCAGTACCTGCTCGACGTGATCGACGAGTCGCTCGAGGCCGGCGTCGACGAGATCCAGCTCGACTACGTGCGCTACCCGACCGAGGGCGTGTGGGACGCCGACTTCCACCTCAAGGAGAAGGGCACGACGGCCCGCGAGGTGATCACGGCCTTCGTCAAGCGCGTGCACGAGCACACCCAGAAGCACCAGGTGCCGCTCTCGCTCGACATCTTCGGCGTCGTCGCGTGGCGCCACGGGCCGGACATGGAGTCGACGGGCCAGGACATCCGCATGCTCGCGCCGTACGTCGAGGCGCTCTCGCCGATGGTCTACCCCTCGCACTTCGCGGTCGGGTTCCAGGGCTACGAGAAGCCCGGCGATCACCCCGACATCGTCGCGATCGGCACCCGCAAAGCCGTCGAGGAGGTGGAGGCCATCGGCGCCAAGACGGTGATCCGCCCCTGGGTCCAGGCCTTCCCCTTCCGCACCACCTCGTTCGGCACGGGCTACGTCCGCGAGCAGTTGGTCGAGGCCAAGAAGGGCGGCGGCGTCGGCTGGCTCGCCTGGAACAGCGGCGGCGAGTACGGCGCCACCCTCGCGGCGGTGACCGGCCTGAAGAAGTGAACCAGAGCGCCGAGCGGCGGTAGTCTGTCTGGATGCGCCACTTCCGCCCTGTCGAACGCGTCTCGAGCTGGCGTCGCATGGCGCTCCACGCCTGGGGCGCCCCGAGCGACCCGACCGTCCACGGCCTCCTCGACGTCGACGCCACCGAGGCCCTCGCCTTCGTGCGCGACCTCCGCGCGAAGTCGGGCGAGCGCATCACGCTGACCCACCTCGTGGGCCACGCGGTCGCGCGGGCGATCGCCCAGCAGCCCGACGTCAACGCGATCGTACGCTTCGGCCGGCTCTACCAGCGCGACACCATCGACGTGTTCTTCCAGGTCGCCTTCGGGGGCGGCGGCAACCTCGCGGGCCACAAGGTCGAGCGCGCCGACCTGAAGGGCGTCGCGGCCATCGCCCGGGAGCTCGGAGAGGGCGCGTCGAAGGTGCGCGACGGGCGAGCCGAGAACGTGAAGACGACCCAGCGCTTCACCCACATGCCGGCCCCGATGATGGGGCTCGCGCTCCGCGCCGCGAGCTTGCTGACCTACGATCTCGGCCTCGATCTGTCGGCGTACGGCGTGCCCTTCGACTCGTTCGGGAGCGCGATGGTGACCAACGTCGGGAGCTTCGGGCTCACGGTCGGGCTGCCGCCGCTCCTGCCGATCTCGCGGTGTCCGCTGGTCGTGCTGGTCGGCGAGGTGCAGGACCGCCCGGTGGCCCGGGACGGCGCGGTGGTGGTGCGACCGGTGCTGCCGATCGGGGTCACCTTCGACCACCGCCTGCTCGACGGTTACCACGCCGGCGTCCTCGCCAAGGAGTTCCGACGCGTGCTCGAGAACCCGCGCGAGGTGCTCGCCGACGAGCTCGCCTAGTCGCTGGCGCTCGACGGAGGTGCCCCGCGCGGCCGCCTCACCGGGGCGTCCCTGCGTCGTCTCCGCCGTACGCGATGGCCCTCGAACACGCGCGCGACGTGGCGTGGTTCGTGCGTGGTGGGATGTCATGAAACCGCACCTCACCCTCGGCCTGTGCGTCCTCGCCCTCGGCGTGTTCCCCCTCGGGTGCACGCAGGAGCCGCAGCCGATGACCGCGGGCTCCGAGGTGCCCGCGAGCGAGGGGACAGTCCTCGCGACCGCCGGCGCCAACGGCCACACCCACGTCGTCATCCGCGTGAAGCACCTCGCCCTCCCCGGCAAGGTGCAGTCCGACTCCAACGTCTACGTGGTGTGGATCCAGCCCCTGAACGGCCACCAGCTGAGCGCCGGGCCCCTCACCCTCGACATCGACCTCCAGGGGACCTTCGAGACGGTGACCCCGCACCGTCGGTTCTTGCTCACGGTGACGCCCGAGCCGGACCCGAAGGCCGCCTTCCCCACCCACGATCCGGTCTTCAGCGCCAACATCGTGCGCGCGGACTGATCTCGTTCCCGTCTCGCAGAAGGAGTCCTCATGTACAAGAGCATCGTCCTCGCCGCGGCCCTCGGCCTCGGCACCGCGTTCGGCTGCCAGCCGGCCTCCGACGAGCTGGCCCGGATCGAGCGCGAGCAGTCGAAGGCACAGCTCGAGGTGAAGGAGGCCGAGCAAGCGGCCGCCGACAAGAGCACCGCCGCGCAGGCGGCCGCCGACGAGATCGTCTCCGGCGCCAAGCTCGACTTCGAGAAGGCGCGCGACGACTTCAGCGCGGTCAAGCTCACCGACCTCGCCGCGCTCGACAAGAAGATCGCGGACCTCGAGGCCACGGCCAAGGACAAGACCGGCATGGTGAAGCTCGGCTACGACTCGAGCCTCGCCAAGATCCGCGAGCGACGCGCGCGCCTCGCGCTCGACATCCGCGCCATCGGCGGCACGTCGCTGCAGGAGTGGGACGCCATGACCCTCGAGCTCGACAAGGACACGCGCGAGCTCGCGATCCTCATCGAGCAGGCGCCCACGCTGCTGCTGCTGTGAACCAGATGGGGTAGACTCGCGCCCATGGCGGCGAGACGCGCAGACGCGCCGGGCAAGGTGCTGGAGCGGCTGCGCGCGATCTGCCTGGCGTTGCCCGAGGCGAACGAGCGGGTCTCCCACGGGGAGCCGAACTGGTTCGCGGGCAAGGGCAAGGTGTTCGCGTCGCTCGACGACCACCACCACGGCGCCGCACACCTCTCCGTGTGGCTGCCGCAGCCGCCGGGCGTGCAGGAGCTCCTGATCGAGGCCGACCCGGAGCGATTCTTCCGACCGCCCTACGTCGGACCGAGAGGCTGGGTCGGGGTCGTCCTCGACACCGCCCCCGACTGGGGGATGGTCGCGACGCTCGTGCGCGACGCCTACGTGCACGTCGCGACCCAGAAGCTCCGCCGCCTCCTCGGCGAGGCCTGACCCTACAGCTGCGGGAGCACGTCCTTCCACGGGCGCGCCGCCTCGAGCTGCGCGGCGAGGCGGAACAGGGTGGCCTCGTCGCCGTACCGCGCGACGAACTGGGTGCCGATGGGGAGGTTCTGCGCGTTCACGAACAGCGGCACGCTCATCGCGGGCTGGCCGGTCATGTTGAACAGCATCGTGTTCGGGGTGGCCGCGAAGCTCGTCTCGGCGAGCGCGAACAGCGACTTCTCGAGCACCGGACCGACGACTGTCGGCGAGGCGTGCTTGAGCGCGCCAAGGGCCAGGAGCTCCCAGGGCTTCGGCAGGAGCTCGCCGATCTTCACGGGCGGCGTAGCGCAGGTGGGCGTGGCGAACACGTCGTAGTCGCGCATGAACGCGGCGACCTTGCGCGTCGTGCGCGCGATCGTCGAGCGCGCGCCCTCCACCTTGGCCCCGGAGAGGTAGCGCCCGACCTGCGAGAGGAACCAGGTGACCGGCTCGTACTGCGAGGGGTGGGCGCGCTTGCCCGTCAGCGCCGCGAACTGGTCGACGACGCCCGCGGTGCAGGCGGCGACCACGGTGAGGTAGGCGACGCGCAGCGGCTCGACGTCGATCGGTGGGTGCGCCTCCACCACCTCGTGGCCGAGCTCGCGACAGAGGCGCATCGCGTCCTCGAGGGCGGCGCGGTTGTCCGGGTGGGTGCGCTCGGCGAGCAGCGCGCGGGCCGAGAAGGCGATGCGCAGCTTGCCGGCGGGGCGCTCGATCTCCTCGCGCATGGGGCGCGCGAGCGCGGGGGCGACGTAGGGCGCGCCCTCGTCGGGGCCCTCGGTCGCGTCGAACATCGCCGCCGAGTCGCGGACCGTGCGCGACACGACGAGCCGCGCGACGAACCCGTGCCACGACTCGCCCTCGTCGGGCCCCATCGGCATGCGACCGCGCGAGGGCTTGAGGCCGAACAGGCCGCAGTGGCTCGCGGGGATGCGGATCGACCCCCCACCGTCGCCCGCGTGGGCGAGCGGCACGATGCCGGCGGCGACGGCCGCCGCGGAGCCACCGGAGGAGCCACCGGGGGTGTGCGCGAGGTTCCACGGGTTGTACGTGGCGCCGTGCAGCGCCGGCTCGGTGAACGCGACGAGGCCGAGCTCGGGCGTGTTGGTCTTGCCGACGATGACCACACCCGAACGCTTGAACCGGGCAAACATCTCCGAGTCGTGCGGCGCGACGTAGCCCTCGAGGGCGCGGGTGCCGGCGTTGTACGGCTCGTCGGCCAGCGTGCCGTCGAGGTCCTTGACGACGAACGGCACGCCGCGGAACGGGCCGTCGGCCATCGCGCCCCGGGCCGCCTCCTCGCGCGCGCGCGCGAACCGCCGGTGGATGACGCTGTGGACCTTGCCGTCCACCGCCTCGATGCGGCCGATCGCGAGGTCGACGAGCTCCCTCGCGGTGACCTCGCCCTTCTGCACGAGCGCGGCCAGCCCGAGACCGTCTTGCTTGCGGTATTCCTCGTAGTGCATCCCGATCGCCTCCGGCACCAAATTGCCTTGTCGCTCCCAGGGCGTCCTCGTCCGCCCCTCCGCTCCGGACTCCTACTACGGCGCCGTGGGAGCGTTCAGCGCTTCTTCTTCGCCCACAGGGCCCGGACGTCGGTCACCGCGTCGTGCAGCTCCTTCTGCGCCGCGAGGTCGTTCTCGACGAACGAGAGGCCGTCCACGAGCCAGCGGGCGATCCGCGGCTGCACGAGGCGGTAGTACACGTGACGGCCCTCGCGCCGCTCGGTCACGAGGTGGTGGGTGCGAAGGAGCGCGAGGTGCTGCGAGGTGGTCGCGGGCGCGGCGCCGATGGTCTCGGACAGCGTGGCCACGTCGCGCTCGCCGTCGCGCAGCTCTTCGACGATGCGGATGCGCGCCGCGTGCGAGAGCACCGAGAGCAGGTCGGCGAGGGCCTTGGTGGCGGTGATGCGGTTCGGCATGGCGGCGTTCACGGGGTGACCTTCGGCAGCTCGCCGGTCACCGCCCGGAAGACTGCCACGGCCCGCTCCCGGTCGGCGAGCGCCACGATCTCGCGCGCAGCCGCTTCGGCGACGGCGGTCTCGCGGAGGTTGACCAGGAGGAGGGTGCTCTGTCCGAGGAAGAAGGCGTCCCTCTCCGCGGCGGCGAGCTTCCTCGCGAGGGCGAGCTCGCTCCGCGCGAGGGCCAGGCGGGCGCGGGCGGTCTCCTCGAGCGACAGGGCGTCCCGGACGTCGGCCCCGATCCGGTCGCGCGCGAAGGTCAGCTGGTAGTCGAGCTTGGCGGCCTTGGCCGCCGCCTGGGCGGCCTTGCCGTCGGGACCCCGCGCGAGGAGCGGGATGTCGATGACGAGGCCGATCTCGAGCTGCGTGGGGTAGAGCTGCGGTATCCCGCTGCCGAAGTCCTTGGCGGCCACGATCTGGAAGTCGAGCGCGGGCTTGCCGGCGTTCTTCGCGAGGTCCTGCTCGTACCCGACCTGCTTCTTCTGCTCCTCGATGCGGAGGATCTCCGGTCGCCGCGCGATGGCCTTCTTGACCTCTTCCTCGACGGTTCCGACCACCAGCGGCTTGGGCTCTGCGAAGAGCGGCAGCTCGGCTGCGCTCGGCACGCGGGGCTTGCCGTTCTGGTCGCGCAGGAACATGGACAGCTCGATGGCGGCGGCCGCGAGCGAGCGCTCCGTCGAGATGAGCGTGGCCTTGCGCCCCAGGATCGCGCGCTGGTTGTCCTCCTGCTCGATCTTCGCGAGATCGCCCTTGAGCACGCGGGCTCCGAGCGCGGCGTCCCGATCCTCGGCGAGAGCGAACAGCTCCTTCGCGACCGTGACCACCTGCCCGGCCTCGACCCAGTTCCAGTAGCGAATCGCGGCCGACCGATGCAGCTCGAGCCGCTGCACTGCGACCCCTGCCTCGGCGATCTTGGGCGAGAGCTCCGCGGCGAACAGCGCCGCTCGCCGGGAGTCGATCGCCGAGTCGCGGTAGAGTGGCAGCACGAGCCCGCCGCGAATCTCGCCGAGATCGAGCGTCTGGGACTTGCCGTCGTAGGAGGCGAACGTGCCGAGGCCGAGCTTGTAGCCGCCGAACACGCTGGCGCCGAGCACCGGGAGCGGCTGCGTGACGACCGTGTCGAGCCGCTTGCTGCTGTAGTAGCCGAGCAGCTCCCAGGTGGCCCGGGATCGCCAGATCGGATCGAAGCCACCCTTGGCCGACAGCTTCTCTCCCTCGGCGATCACGACGTCCTGCTTCACGGCCGCGAGCAGCGGGTGGTGCTTGTCCACGGACGTGGTGACCTCCGAGAAGCTCAGCGGCTTCGCGACCGACGCGGACGAAGCGACCGACGAGGAGGACGGAGCAGCCGAGAGCGACGTCGAGCCGGAAGGCGAACCGGAGGGCACGGCGACGACGGGTTTCGGATCGCTGACGGGAGCAGCGAAGGCCGCTGCCGTGCCGGCGAAGAGCAAGGAGATCGTGAGCGCGAGGGACATGCGGGTCATGACGGCTTGGTCTCCTTGGGGACCGGGGCGGGGACGGTGGGCGGGAAGCCGTTGAACTGGCGCCAGAGCTCGTAGCCGAGCTTCACGCGACCGAGCTGGAACCACCCGTGGACGCGGGTGCCCTGGCGCAGGACGTCGGGGCTCGGCCAGGGGTCTACGCCGTCGGGCACGACGACGACGCGGAACTTCCCCTTGCCGTCGTCGGTGGCGTCGACGAAGGACACGGTGCCGCCGAACGTGCCGACCGTGATCGACGGCCAGCCGGAGAACTGCAGCGCGGGCCAGCCCTCGAACTGCACGCGCACGTGCGCGCCCACGCGGATCAGCGGCGAGTCGCGACCGTCGACCCAGAGCTCGAGGGCGCGCTGCGCGGCGTTGGGGACCAGGATCGCGAGCGCGTCGCCGGCCTTCACCATCTCGGTGCCCTGCTTGGCGACGAGCTTGAGCACCACCCCCGCGCGCGGAGCCTTCACGATCTGCGCGTCCTGCCGGGCGAGGCGGACCTCGACGCGGGAGAGCTCGGCGTTCGAGCTCGCGACCTCGATGGCAGCAATGGCAGCCGTCGCCTTGCCGTCCTCGAGGGAGACCGTCGTATCGGCCTCGATCTTCAGGCGGTCCGCCTCGAAGGTCAGCTCGTCGGCCTCGGCGAGCATCTGCGCGACCTTCGCCCGGTCGACGTCGGTGCTCGCGCGGGCGTAGTCGAGCTCGGCGAGCTCGAGCGCGCGTACGCTCGCGAGGCCCTTCTCGAGGAGGCCCTTCTGTCGCTCGAGGTTGGCCTTCGCGGTCTTCTCGGCGGCGACGGTGGCCTCGAGCGCCTTCTTCGCGACGGCGATGCGGCTCGTGGCCATGGTGACCCGGAGCTTCGCGGCCTTCTGCGCCGCCTTCTGGCTCAGGCCGAGCGCCGTGACGCGCGCCTCCGCCGCAGCGACGCGCGCCTCGGCCGCGACGATGCGCTTCTTGACCGCGTCGCGCTCGAGGCGGAGGCGGCTCATGATCTCCGGGTCGTTGTCGGCGAGCTCGGCGAGCGTGTCGCCCTCGCGCACGACGCTGCCCTCCTGCACGTGCCACTTGGTGACGCGGCCGTCGATCGGCGCCTCGATGCGCTGCTCTCGGTCGAGGGGGGAGAAGGCGATGACCCGCCCCTCGCCGGCCGCCGTCTGCTGCCAGGGCGTCACCACGAGGGCCAGGAAGACCGCGACGAGCAGCAGCGCGACGAGGCGGGCCGGGTTGCGCGCGAAGCGCGGCGTGCGGAGGAAGCGACCGATGGGGAGCTGCTCGGCTCCTCGATACGGGTGGGCGCTCATCGGGCCCCCTCGAGGACCCGACCGCGCTCGAGTCGGAAGCGGAGATCGCCGAGCCCTGCCACGTCCTCGGCGTGGGTCGTGACCAGCAAGGTCCAGGGAGCCCCCGGACGGAACAGCGCCGCGTGCACCTTCCGGCGGGCGACCTCGTCGACCCCGTCGAGGGCCTCGTCCAGGATCACGAGGCGCGGACGAGAGACGATGGCTCGCGCGATCATCAGCCGCCGCGCCTGCCCGCTCGAGAGCGGGGATCCGCCGACCGCGAGCTTGGTCTCGAGACCGTCCGGCAGCGCCATGATCTCGTCGAGCAGATCCACCGCGCGCAGCGCGACGCGGACGTCCTCGAGGGCGAGGTGGCGCCCCACGCACACGTTGTCCACGATCGAGCCGTCGAAGAGCTCGACGTCGCGCACCAGGGCCACCTCCGAGCGGAACTGCTCGAGGTCGATCTCGCGCAGGTCGACGCCGTCGACGAGCACGCGACCGGCCCGCGGACGGTGGAGGCCGAAGAGGAGCTCCACGAGGGTGCTCTTGCCGGCGCCGTTCGCGCCGGAGAGCGTGGCGCGGGCGCCGCTCGGCAGCGAGAGATCGACCCCTTCGCAGACCAGGGTGCTGCCCTGACTCGCGGCCACGTTGAGCAGCTGGATGGACATCGGGCCCCCCCCCGCCGGCAGCCGCTCCGTGCCGCTCTCCTCGAGGGGCAGGTCCACCACGTGGCCGAGCTTGTCGACGGCCGCCACGAGGTCGTAGTAGCTCTCGAGGTGCTTGCCGAGCTTGGCGATGCCCGCGAGCACGGCGCTCACGATGAGCTCTGCTGCCACGAGCTGACCGAGCGTGAGCTGCCGCTGGATGACGAGGAGCCCTCCGACACCGAGGAGCCCGGCGCTGGCGAACGCTTGCAGGCCCTTGGTGCCGATGATCTGACGGACCAGGATCTTGTAGTGCTTGCGGCGGTAGCCGACGTAGGAGGAGCAGAGATCGTCGACGCGGCCCAGCGCGAACGAGCGGGTCGCGGCAGAGCGGAACGCGGTGGTCTGCCGGGCAATGTCCTCGAGGAACGACGCCACCGCGTATTTGGCCTTCGACTCGTTGATCGCGGTGTCGACGGCGCCGCGCCCCACGACGAAGACCACGAACGCGAGCAGCGCCACGACGACGGCGTCGAAGGCGAGGAGGAGGGGATGGTAGAAGGCGAGCAGCGCCATCCCGAGGAGGGTCTGCAGGACGAGGCCGACGCCATCGAGCAGGAGCGTCGCGCCCGCCTTCTGCACCGTCATGACGTCGAAGAAGCGGTTGGCGAGCTCGGGCGCGTGACCCCGTCCGAGCGCGCCGGAACGCAGGCGCGAGAGCCGCTCGGCCATGTCGACCGCGGTGCGCACGAAGAACCGTTGCTGCATCCACTCGACGACGGTGGTCATGAGGACGCGCAGGGTCCCCTCGAACGACAGCGCCAAGAGGACGAGGACGGTCAGCACCGCGACCGGCTGCAGCATCGTGGTGAACACGATGCTGTTGATGAGCGCCTGCACCGCGATCGGCACGGCCAGGGAGAGCAGGCCGACCGCGACCGCGTAGACCAGGATCGCGCGCAGGTCGTGGCGCTCGTGCCGGAGCAGCTGGAGCAAGCGGCGGTGCGGGTTCTCTCCGTGGCCGTGCAGCTCGGCGTGCGGCAGCTTCGGCTCCACCAAGGCGAACGACGAAGGCTCCCGGGGCCCAGCCAGGCCGATGGCGAGCGACGCCGCGGCGAACGACATCGACTTCTCTTCTCCGGCGATCTCGACGCGAACGCCGAACGGGCTCTCGCCGAGGACCAGGAGAGGGCGGCCCTCTCGATCACACCCGACGAGGCCCCCGTGGCGCTCGGCCACCCCGGCGGCCTGCTCGAGGTCGAGCGCGAGGATCCGGATCGAGAGCCCCAGGGAGGCCGCGACCTCCGGCAAGAGACCCGCGAACGACCTCGCCCGGGCGGTCCGCTCGACGTGCGCGGCCGCGGTGGGATCGAGCGGGCGTCCGACGTGCTCGGCCAGCCGCTCGAGCGCGGCGACGACGTCGAGCGCTCGGGCGCCGACCGCCCATCCGCTTGGCATATCCATATCTACAGACATTTGAATATTTGTATCGATGCAGGTATCGAGCCGCGGGTTTCGCACCGGCGATTTGGACGGATCTTCCCCGACAGGGCGCCGCGACCGCGACATCGCGACGCACGGTGCGCCAATCTGTCCCGGCTTTTCGTCGGCGATGGACGCCCGCCTCAAGCATCACCTGTTCAGTCCGTTCGACGATGCGGGTCGCGTTGCGACCTCTGCTCCATCTCCGGCACCACGAGGGGCTCCCCCATGAAGGTCCTGATCGTCGACGACAGCCGAGCCATGCGGCTCATCGTGACCCGGACCCTGCGTCAGGCGGGGTTCGAGAGCCTCGAGATAGAGGAGGCGACGAGCGGCACCGACGCCGTCGGCAAGATCGCCGGGCGTCTCCCCGACGTCATCCTCTCCGACTGGAACATGCCGGAGATGAGCGGCCTCGAGCTGCTCGAACTGCTCAGGGAGAGGGGCTACCGCGGGGTCTTCGCCTTCGTGACCTCGGAGGCGAGCGAGCCGATGCGCGCGCGCGCCAAGGAGGCGGGCGCGACCGCCTACCTGACCAAGCCGTTCACGCCCGAGATGTTCCGCGAGTCGCTGGGCGGCATGCTCTGAAGCCCTGGGAGGCCTCGAAACGTCCAGAGTGGACCCACCGGCGTGGCTGCCCTACCCCGGGCCCATGTCGCGCGCGCTCGTCCTGATCCTCGACTACGGCTCGCAGTACACCCAGCTCATCGCCCGCCGCGTGCGCGAACAGCACGTCTACTGCGAGATCCACCCGTGCACGATCGCGACGCCCGGCGCTGGCCTCGATCAGGTGAAGGCGCTGCACCCGTCGGCCATCATCCTCTCGGGCGGCCCCGCGAGCGTCTACGGCGACGACGCTCCGCAGGTGGACCCCGCGCTCTTCGAGCTCGGCGTGCCGATCCTCGGCATCTGCTACGGCCTGCAGCTCACGGCGCACGTGCTCGGCGGCAAGGTCGAGCGCGCGACCGAGCGCGAGTACGGCCCGGCCCGGATGGTCGTCGAGCGGCCCGAGGGCATCCTGCACCGGTTCGCGAAGGACGAGCTCGTCGACGTGTGGATGTCCCACGGGGACCGCATCGCCGCTCTCCCGCCCGGGTTCTCCACCCTCGGGGTCACCGGCAACACGCCGTTCTGCGCGGTCGCCGACGAGAAGCGCCGCATCTACGGCGTGCAGTTCCACCCGGAGGTGGTGCACACCCCACGCGGAACCGACGTGCTCGCCGCGTTCCTGTTCGACGTCGCCAAGATGCGCCCGTCGTGGACGCCGGGCTCGTTCGTCGAGGAGGCGGTCGCGCGCGTCGCGGCCACCGTCGGCCACCAGGGGCACGTGATCTGCGGGCTCTCCGGCGGCGTCGACTCCTCGGTCGCCGCGCTGCTCTGTCACCGCGCGCTCGACGACCGCCTCACCTGCATCTTCGTCGACAACGGGCTGCTCCGTGAGGGCGAGTTCGAGCAGGTACAGTCGATGTTCCGCGAGTCGTTCCAGCTCAAGCTGGTCGCGGTCGACGCCCGCCACGAGTTCCTCTCCGCGCTCGCGGGCATCACCGAGCCGGAGCAGAAGCGCAAGACGATCGGACGCGTGTTCATCGACGTGTTCGAGCGCGAGGCCCGCAAGGTCGACGACGCCAAGTGGCTCGTGCAGGGCACGCTCTACCCCGACGTCATCGAGAGCGTCTCGTTCAAGGGCCCGAGCGCGGTCATCAAGAGCCACCACAACGTGGGCGGCCTCCCCGAGCGCATGCACCTCAAGCTGATCGAGCCGCTCCGCGAGCTCTTCAAGGACGAGGCGCGCGCGGCCGGCGAGGCCATGGGCATGCCCCGCAACTTCATCTGGCGGCAGCCGTTCCCCGGGCCCGGGCTCGCGATCCGTTGCCTCGGCGCCGTCGAGGAGCACCGCCTCGCCGTCCTGCGGCGCGCCGACGCGATCCTCGACACCGAGATCCGCGCCGCCGGCTTCTACGAGACCCTCTGGCAGTCGTTCTGCGTGCTCCTCCCGGTGCGCAGCGTGGGCGTCCAGGGCGACGAGCGCACCTACGACGAGACCTGCGTCATCCGTGCGGTCACCTCCACCGACGGCATGACCGCCGACTGGGCCAAGCTGCCCTACGACCTGCTCGGTCGCGTCTCGGCCCGCATCACCAACGAGGTCAAGGGCATCAACCGCGTGGTGTACGACATCTCGTCCAAGCCACCGTCGACCATCGAGTGGGAGTGATGCGCACGCTGGTCCTCGCCGCGTCGCTCGCCATCCTCTCGGTCGGGTGCCACGCCTCCGCGCCGCCCACCACGAGCCTGCGCCTGGTCGCGGAGTCGCCGCCGAAGACCGCCAAGGTCACCGTCGACGATCAGCCGATCGGCGCCCTCGACTTCGTGATCAAGCGGGGCGTGGCGCTGCCGCCGGGCAAGCACCGCATCACGGTGGAGGCGCCGGGCTACCTGCCCTGGGACGCCGAGGTCGACGCCGGCGAGAACGGCGGCCTCGTGAAGCTCGACGTGAAGCTCGTGCCGATCCCCGACTGATCAGGCGCGCTCGAGCAGCCCGAGCAGGAGCGCCTGTCGGGTCGCGTCGATGCGCTCCTTGGCGCGCGCGTCGCCGCGACGGTGACGGTCCACGGCGGTACGCACGCAGTCGGCCTGATCCACGCGGCGCAGGAGGTCGAAGAGCTGCTCGTTCACGGCGATCGGTCCGACGAGCGACCGGTCCGGGAGGGTGGCGACGACGTGGCCTCCGTCCCGCGAGAACTCGGTACCAGCAGGGATGCGCAGGGTCGCGCCGAGCAGCGCCTCGGGGCCGTCTGCGGCCAGGTCACGCGCGGCCACCAGCTGATCGAGCTGCTCCGCGGTGAGCGACACCGCGCCGAGGGAGCGGGCCTTCACCGTCGAGGTCCACGGGGCGCCCGTGGTCCGCTCGAGGACGACCGCGGTCATGCAGAGGGCGCGGACCCCGAGCCGCGCGAAGTGCTCGCGACGCACCATCACCTCGCGCTCGAAGCCGGGGCCGAGCGTCGGGTGGTGCGCGGCGGCAAACCCCGTCGACCAGTCGTCCACGTCACCCTCCGGTGTCTCGAGCACGAGCACGTTCGCCCGGTCGCCGACGGCGGCCCGTACCCGGGACTCGATCGGCTCGGACGACGCGGAGAGGACCGGCCAGTCCACGAGCAGGACGGCGCGCCCGCGCTCGCTCAGGTGGTCGGGAAGCTCACGCAGCATGCGCAGCGGGAACTCGTCGCCCCGCTCCCCACCGTAGGCGTACACGGCCGCGTCGACGCCCTCGGGTCGCGAGATGAACGGCGGCTGGGAGACCACGAGGTCGAAGGTCTCGCCCGCGACCGGCGCGAACAGATCCCCGACGCGGAACTCGGCGTTGTCGATGTCGTTGAGCCGCTGGTTGAGGCGCGCGAGGTCCGTGGCGCGCGGGTTGACGTCCACGCCGATCACGCGATCGCAGCGCGCCGCGCACACGAGGGCTGCCGTGCCGGCGCCGCAGCCCATGTCGAGCACGCGGCTGACGCGCCTGGTCGGACGGGCGGCGCGGCAGAGATCGATGGTGGTCTCGCCGAGGCCCATCGCCGCGTCTCCCCCATGGGTGAGGTGGTCTGCGAACACGTAGACCTGGTCGGCCACCCCGAGGAAGAAGGGCGAGACGAGCCCGCCGGTCTCCTCCACGACGAATCCACTCGCGACGAGCGGATCGACGAGCTCGCCGAGGGCCTCCCGCGCTTCGTCCCGGGTCACCGGGTCCCCGAACATCAGCATGCGGAGGGCGTGCGCGCTCGGCTCGCGCATACGGCGCAGGTGCCACTTGCGGATCGGCAGGCGCAACAGCGCGTCCCGGCTCGCCCCGATGGCCGCGATCTCGGCGACGCGCGCCGAGTCGACGCCGATGCTGCGCAGCCGTCGACCGAGGTCGCGCAGCACCATGGGGTCGAGTGAAGACAGGCGCGACGCGTCGGGGAGCGGCATGCGACGGCAAGATAGCTGACGCGCCCCTCGGACCGCGATACCGCCTCGCGCATGCTGACGCACAACACCTATTTCGACGGCCAGGTCCAGAGCATCGGCTTCGAGCGCAATGGCAGGAAGACCACGGTCGGCGTGATCGACGCCGGCGAGTTCCACTTCGGGACCGGCGCGCCGGAGCGCATGACCGTGGTCAGCGGGGAGCTCGCGGTCCGGCTCGATGGCGCGAGCGAGTGGCGGCAGTACCCCGCCGGCACCGCGTTCGAGGTCCCCGGCCAGAGCGGCTTCGACGTGAAGGCCGCCCTGCCGTCCGGGTACGTCTGCGAGTTCCTCTGAGCGCCGGAACGGAGCTCAGTACTTCCGCATGACGAAGGCGCCGAGGGCGATGAGGTCGCGCGGGACGTGCACCGTCACCTCGGCGACCTGCTTCTGGCCCTTGGTGGCGGTCGAGCGCCAGGCGAGCGGGCCCTTGCCGCCGTCGGGCAGCTTGCCGAGGACCTCCTCGACCTTCTCCTTCTTGTCGAGGGAGCGCAGGGGCGCGTCGAACATCATGATGCCGCCGCTCGAGGGCGTGCCACTGGTGGCCACGTGGAAGCCCGCGAGCGCGCCGACCTTGGAGCTCGCGCTGCCGTCCATGGCGCCCTTGAGGTGCGGCCACAGGTCGACCAGCGAGAGGTTGCTCGCGCCCGAGGACCAGGTGTGGTTGCCCTCGGGGACCACGATGAGGCTGTAGCCGAGGTGGGTGATCGGCTTGACCTTGGCCTTCTTGCCGGTGCCGTCGACGAGGCCGATCTCGAAGTCGAGCGCGCGGGCGAACGAGCCCTTGGGCAGGTCCTTCGGGGCCTTCTGATCGACCTTCACCTTGATCGAGTAGTGGTCCTTGGTGAGCTGGCGGACGAGGTCGGCGAAGACGGGCCGCCCGAGGAAGTCGGTGAGCTTCTGGTACAGCTCGACCACCGGCTTGCCGTCGCGCTCGCCGAGGCCGACGCTCCACGACTTGCGCGAGAGCGCCGGCACGAGGTCGCGGATCTCGTAGGGGAGTTCGCTCTTGTCCAGCTTCACGTCGGACTTGCCGCCGTCGCCGACGACCGCGTAGCCGTCGGCGGACTTCTGGAACATGAGCCGGACGACCTCGAGGGCGAGGTCCTTGTCTTTCTTGGCCCACTTGAAGTCGACCGCCGCGGCCTCGACGAACTCGAGCAGCGCGGTCTGGTAGGGGACGCCGAGCGCGTCGGCCGCGGGCGTGCCGCGCGAGAACATGGCGAGCCAGGCACCCGCGGAGGGCAGCTTGCCGAAGGCCTCGGGGACCTTGCTGTTGATCTCGGTGCCGAGCAGGAACGCCTTGGTGAGCCAGGCCTTCTGCGTGGAGAACGTGGCCGACGTGGTGACGAGCGGCCCGGTCTCGGGGAGCTGCGCGTCCATCGCGACGCCGTCGAGGTCCTCGAGGAAGTCGAACACGTCGTCGACCACGGCGCGCGCCGTCTTCTTGACCGCCTTGTCGAGCTCCGGGTGACCGACCTTGGTCTCCGAGACGAGCTCGCCCCTCATGAAGTCGTGGGCCTTCTGCCAGTCCGCGGCGAACGCCTTGCGGAGCGCGGCCACGTCGAGCTCGCCGTGGATCGGCGCGGTCTCGGGCTTCTGCGTGACGCCGCGCGCGAGCCACGGGCCGAGCACGTCGGTCGAGTGGGCGTCGTGCTCGTGCGAGAGCGAGCAGACGAGGCGACGCTTGGCGGCCCCGAGGGCGGGCACGATCACGCACGACTCGTTGCGCGCGGCCGGCACGGTCGGGACGAGGCGGCGGATCCCGCCGGACACGACCTCGATCTTGTAGGTGTCCTTGAGGGCCGTCGCGAAGTCGACGTCGTCCTCGATGCCGAAGGCGACGGCGATGCGGGGCCGCGCCTTGGAGTTGCCCTCGGTGACCTGCACGGTGAGGTCGATCGGCTTGTCGATGTCGACGATGCGGTCCACGGCGCGCGCGCTCAGGAGCGCGGGGACGAGCATGCGCGGGTCGAGCTCGTCGGCGCCGAGCTTGCCCGGGAGCCACGACTTGAGCGCCTTGACCAGCGCCTTGGGCGAGGCGAGGTGCAGCGAGGCGACGAGGCCTGCGGGCTGCTCCACGGGCGAGCGATCCTCGGCGATCATCACCGGCTTGGCGGAGCTCGCGGACGCCACGGGCGTCGGGGTCGCCGGCGTGGGGTTCTCGGGGCCACACCCGACGGCGCCACCCAGCGCAACGGGGGCGACGATCGCCGCGGTGAACAGCAGCATGGACGAGATCGGACGGAGCCTCATGGTCGGGGACGCTAGCATGGGCGCATGACGACGAAGATCCGCGCGATCGGGTTCCGCTCCCACGGGGGGCCGGAGGTGCTGGAGGAGCTGGATCTAGAGCTGCCAGCGGCGCCGCCCGCGGGCACCGTCCGGATCCGGGTGCTCGCGGTGGCGCTGAACCACCTCGATCTGTGGGTGCGTCGCGGGCTCCCGTCGCTGAAGCTCCCGCTGCCCCATCGCCTCGGGTCGGACATCGCCGGGGAGATCGTCGCGCTCGGCGACGGCGCCGTGGCGCCCTCACCCGGGACGCGCGTCGTCCTCGCGCCAGGCACCTCGTGCGGGGTGTGCGAAGCCTGCCTCGGTGGCCGCGACAATTTCTGCCGGCGGTACCACATCCTCGGCGAGAGCACGCACGGTGGGTACGGCGACTTCCTCGACGTGCCGGCCGCGAACGTCCTCCCCTGGCCGGGCACGCTCTCGCCCGTGGAGGCGGCCGCGATCCCGCTCACCTTCCAGACCGCCTGGCAGATGGTCGTCGAGCGCGCAGCTCTCCGCGCGGGCGAGACGATGCTCGTGCACGCCGCCGGCGCCGGGGTGTCGGTCGCCGCGATCCAGATCGGCAAGATGCTCGGCGCGCGCGTGATCGTCACCAGCACCAGAGAAGACAAGCTCGCGCGCGCCAAGGAGCTCGGGGCCGACGAGGGCATCCACTCGACGACGCAGGACTTCGTGGCCGAGTCCCGCCGGCTCACGGGCAAGGCTGGCGTCGACGTGGTCGTCGAGCACCTCGGGGGCGAGGTGTTCGAGAAGAGCCTCCTCGCGCTCCGGAACGGCGGCCGCCTCGTCACGTGCGGCGCGACGGCGGGGCCGCGACCCACCGTCGATCTGCGCCACGTGTTCTTCCGTCAGCTGTCGGTGCTCGGGAGCACGATGGGCAGCAAGGCGGCGCTCTACCCCGTGCTACGCGCCGTCGAGCAGGGCAAGCTGCGGCCGGTCGTCGCCGAGGTGTTCCCGATGACGGCGGAGGGCGCGCGCGCGGCGCACACCCGGCTCGAGGCGGGCGCCGCGTTCGGCAAGCTCGTGCTCGCCCACTGACTCAGTAGACGGGCGGCGGCATGATCATGCTGAGGTAGCCGCGGACGCCGTCGCCGATCGAGGCGAGCGGCATGGCGCCCTTGGCCACGAGGCCGTCGGCGCCGACCGTCGTGAAGCCCCAGCCCGGCACGGACGGCTTGGTGCTGCCACCGCTGCCGAGGAACGGGAGGAGCGACACCGAGCCATAGCTCGCGCCGGCGAGGCCCTTGGCGGGGAACTCCGCGAGCTTCTTCTTGGCGTCGGCGTCCTCGCTGACGAGCGCCTTGCTCGCGGGGTCGAGCGCGACGTCGGGCAGCGTGGGCTTGCAGTCGAAGCAGAGCCCGAGGAACAACGACTTGTCCTTCTGCGCGTAGAACACGGAGTCGGTCGTGGCTCCCGAGCCCGCGCCGCCGAACATGCTGAGGCCCGGTGAGGTGCCCGACATCGAGAAGGTCTCCCCCTCGGCGCCGAACTTCTTGTAGGGCGTGGCGGTGGGCTTGCTCGGGACGAGCTTCTCGAGGACCTTGCGCAGGTTGCCGATCGCCGCCTTGGCCACCGCCGCGTCGTCGAGGTCGAGGCGCAGCAGGTACTCGTTGCCCTTGATCGAGCCGGGCGTGGTGCCGTTCTTGGTCGAGAGCGCGACGCCGCTGCCGACCACGCCACCGAGCGCGCGCACGGCCTTGCCGGTGTCGGTCTTCTCCGCCGCGGAGAGGCCCGCGGCGCCGTCGAGGCCGTACTCGGCGAGGGTGTAGAGCAGCGGCCCGAGGCCGGGCGGCAAGCGGTAGTAGGCGACCCCGTCGGCGCGCGGCATGCTCAGCATCGGCGCGGCGTCGCCCGTCGGGTACTTGGCGAGCCAGCCGGCGAGCGCTCCGCCGCTCTTGGCGGCGAGCTTCTCGTCCACCACGAGCTGGTCGCCCTTGACGTCGAGATCGATGACGAACGTGCCCGTGCTGTCCACGCCGTCGAGCACCGCGGCGACGACCGGGTCGAGCTCCGCCTTCACCTTCGGGCCGCCCACCTCGGCGGGCTTCACCTTGGCCCAGCCCTCGGCGCCGAGCTTCTTGAGGGCCGGCCCGTGGAGATCGAACGGGAGCTTGATCGAGATGTCGTGGTCGACCTTGGCCGACGTGGCGCGCCACGCGACGTACTTGCCGGCGGACTCGAGCGAGGCCTTGTCGTCGCTCGCGAGCACGACGTCGCCGTAGACGGCGAGCAGCACGCCGCCGCCGACGTCGTGCACGTCGACGCCGAGCTTGTTGCTCTTCTGCGCCTTCGCGCTGTCGGACTTGGAGACGGTCGTGAGCACGCTGCCCGCCAGATCCGGGTCCTTGAGGCGCAGCGCAGCGACCCCGTGCGGCTTGACCCCGAGCTCCGCCTTGCCCAGGACGACCATCGCGATCGTGCCGTGCGGGTCGACCGCGCGGACGCCCTTCTTGGCGTTCTCGTCGGTGATGGCTTCGAGCAGCTTCTCGTAGGGCGAGGGCCCGAGCTCCTTGCCGAGGCCGGCGCCGTCGACGAGCTTCTTCGAAGTGGCCTCGGGGTCGCGGATGGCGACGTCGACGAGGGTGTCGGGCGGCATCGGCGCCTCGGCGATGGTGGGCTTGGGCGCCGCCGGCTCCTTGGTGACCTTGTCGACCGGCTTCTTGCGACAGCTGTCGCAGCCGAGCGAGGTGACCGCGGCCCCGGAGAGCAGAACGAGTGCCGCGAGCCCCGCGCGCTTCGAGCTTTCGATCATGGCGCGCGAGACTAGCTCGATCAGTCGATCTCGACCAACACCGCGGTGATGTTGTCCTTGCCGCCGCGGCTGTTCGCGAGGTCGATGAAGGTGTCGACCGCCGCGTCACCGCCGAGCGCCACGATCTCGGGGATCTCGGGGCCGGCGAGGTAACCGTGCAGGCCGTCGGAGCAGAGGAGATAGCGATCCCCCCTGGCGAGCGGGACGACGGTGGTGTCGACCTGCACGTAGTCCCGGTTGCCGACGGCGCGCGTGATGACGTTCTTGTGCGGCGAGCGCAGCGCCTCTTCTTCGGTGATGATGCCCTCGCGGAGCTGCCACGCGATGAGGGTGTGGTCCTCGGTGAGCTGGCTGACCTGGCCGTCGCGGATCTGGTAGATGCGCGAGTCGCCGACCTGGCCGGTGATGCCCACGTCGCCCGCGAAGAGCATCCCGGTGATGGTGGTGCCCATGCCGCTCTTGTCGCGATCGAGCTCGGCGAGCGTGAACACCATGTACGTGGCGTTCTGGATGGCGCTCTCGAGGAGGCGCACGGCGCCACGGATCTGCTGCTCGTCGGGCGAACCGTCGCTCCCGATCTTGCGCAGGGAGGCGGACGCCTGCTTGACCATGCCGTGGGCGGTGGAGACGGCCTCGCTGCTCGCGATCTCGCCGGCGGCGTGGCCGCCCATGCCGTCGGCCACCAGGTAGAGGCCGAGGTCGTCGTCCGTCAGGAAGGAATCCTCGTTGAGGCTTCGCTTCATCCCGACGTGCGTCCTCGCGTAGGAGCGCCAGATCATCCGGAGCAGAGAGATACAGGCAAACGCCGGCGCTGCCCATCCGAATTCGGAGCGGAGGACCGGAGGCCAGCCCAGCCATGGCTCGCGCAGCGCTCCCTGCGTAATTCATCCCCATGTCCAGGGGGCTTCCCCGGATCGAGGGCTGGGGCTACGATTTCGAGGACCCCGCAAGAGGGAACCCTGTCCGGCCGTTCTTGGGGAGGGGCTATGCAAACGCAGACCATCGAGCTGAGACTGAGCGGTCCGGAGGAACTCCGGGACCTCTGGCTCGACAACCTGTCGGACGGCGGGCTGTTCGTGCCGGGCAGCTTCCCCGTGTCTGCGGGCACCGACGTCCTGGTGCGGGTGATCGTCGAGAAGGTGGGGCCCGAGGCGCACGCGGCCACGACGGTCCTCGGTGGCAGCGTCGTCTGGCGGCGACTCCCCTCCCGCGACCCGAACGCTGCGGCCACCCTCCGTCCCGGGGTCGGCATCGCCTTCCACAGCGACATGAGGCCTCGGGCCCTGTTCCTCGAGCGCATTTCTCGCGGCGTCACCACCGAAGGTCGTGGGGCGGTGCGCTACCCGGCTCGGATGCCGGGCGAGGTGCGCATCCTCGTCGAGGAGCGGCCCCTCTCGAGCCACGTCGTCGACGTGGGCGTTCGCGGCGCCCGGCTCGAGGTCACCGAGGCCGCCTACTGCGAGCCGGGTCAGCGGGTCGAGCTCTCGGTCGCCCTGCCCCGGAGCGGCGAGGTGAACCTGGCGCCACTGGTCGGCCACGTGGCGTGGCGCTCGGTCTCCCGCGAAGGACGCACCTCCCTCGGGGTGCGCCTCGACCTCGAGTCCAAGGAAGAGCGTCTCCACTGGGCCAAAATCGTCACGCGGGCGCGAGAATCGCTCGAAGAGCACCCGCTTCGTGGCGGTGGCTCCGGACGCAAGGTCGGTTGAGGCCGTCGGTCCGACACCGAGCCCTTCGCGGAAACGTCCGTCCGGCACCACGCGAAATCTTGACGGTGGCGAGCCCGGCGGTCGACAATCGGCCCCGCCGCGCTGTTGTGTTCGCGCGTCCGTGATCGCGATCCTGTCCGAAGGAGGACTTCGTGCCCAAGACCCTGCTCGCCGTCGACGACAGCGTGACCATGCGGAAGGTCATCGAGATGACGTTCGCCGGGGAGGATGTTCGTGTGGTGACCGTGGGCACTTCTCAGGATGCCCTGAACTCCATCCGACAGAGCTCGCCAGACGCAGTGATCGCCGATGTCGCGCTCGACGGCGCCTCTGGCTACGACCTCTGCAAGTCGATCAAGGACCAGTTCCGCGGCGTCCCCGTGATCCTGCTCTCGTCGAAGCAGAACCCGTACGACGCCGCGCGTGGCCAGGCCGCGGGCGCCGACGCGCAGATCGACAAGCCGTGGGACACCACCAAGGCCATCGATCTCGTGAAGAAGGTGTTCGCGCAGGGCCAGTCGGTCGCGCCGGCGCCCATCGCCGCCGCTCCCGTGGTCGCGGCAGCCCCCGCGCCCAAGCCGATGTTCGCGGCGCCCGCTGCGGCGGCCCCCGTCGTCGCGCCGGTCGTCGCGATGCCCCCGCGCGAGGCCCCCGCCAGCACCGTCCACGGCATGCCCGCGGTCGGTCGACCGCCGCCGCCGCGCGCACCGGCGCCCTCGCCGGTCGCCCCGCCAGTCGCGGCTTCGCCCGCCCTGCAGAAGTCGATCACGGTCGACGTCAGCGTGCCGCGCGCGGCGGTCCCCGCGCCGACACCGACGCCCGCGCCCGTCGCTCCCGTTGCAGCGCCGCCCGCCGCGCAGGTCCAGCACGGAACGCTGGCGGAGCTCGCCCAGCACGCGCCCCAGGCAGCGGCCCCTGCCACCGGGGCGGGCATCGGTCCGGAGCTCGAGCGCAAGCTCGAAGGCCTCGGCCTCACGCCTGCCCAGGTCGACGCCGTCGTGGCCTTGTCCCGCGAAGTCGTCGAGAAGGTGGTCTGGGAGGTCGTGCCCATCCTCGCCGAGACCTTGATCAAAGAAGAGATCGCGCGACTCACCAAGGAGTGAGCGGCCCTCCAGCACCCCCGATCATGGGGGTACCAAGGGGCTTTTGCCGACGCGGTCGGCGGCCGTAGCCTCGGACGATGCAGCGCCCACTCCTCCTCGCGTGCCTCGTCACGATCGCGTCCACGTTCTCGCCGCGGGCCGAGGCAGGGTCGCACTGTGCGCCGGGAGTGCTGAACGCCGCGGGCAGCTGCGACTGCCCGCCCGGCTACAAGAACGTCGGGTCGGCGGGGGCGTCGCACTGCGAGATGGTGGCCTCCGCGGTCAAGCAGAACGTCGCGGTCGCCGTGGTGGCCAAGTGCACGGACGGCGACGCCGCGGGCTGCGAGAAGCACTGCAACAGCGGCAACCTCCCTTCGTGCGTCGTCCTCGGCGCGATGTACCGCGACGGGCGCGGCGTCGTCGTCGCCGAGGAGGACAAGGCCGTCGCGCTGTTCAAGAAGGCGTGCGAGGGCAACGAGCTCGCGGGGTGCGTGGAGCTCGGACGCATGACCGAGGCGGGCAAGGGCGGCCCCAAGGACGCGAAGAAGGCCGTGGCGCTCTACGACAAGGCCTGCAAGGGCAAGAACGGCGCGGGCTGTCGCGAGCTCGGGGGCAACTACTTCTACGGCGAGGGCGTCACCAAGGACCGTGACCAGGCCGTGGCGCTCTACGAGAAGGGCTGCGACTACAAGGACATGTTCGCGTGCAACCGCGTGGGCGTCGTGCTGTCGAGCGGCGACGGCGTGACGGCCGACGAGCCCCGGGCGTTCAAGTTCTTCGACAAGGCGTGCACCGGCGGCTGGGGCTGGGGCTGCTACAACGCCGGCAACTTCTACCAGAACGCTCGCGGCGGCCTCACCGCCGACCCGAAGAAGGCCGCCGATCTCTACGGCAAGGCCTGCATCGACTCGATCGGCACCGCCTGCAACACCCTCGGCATCATGAACGAGTCCGGCGAGGGCATGCCCGCCGACAAGAAGAAGGCGAGCCTCCTCTTCGACAAGGCGTGCGTCGCGGGCGACGAGTGGGGTTGCTACAACGCGGGGCTCTACGCCGAGAACGGCACGGTCGACGCCAAGGATCTCGGCAAGGCCGCGGTCGCCTACGACAAGGCCTGCAAGCTGAACAACGCGAAGGCCTGCTACAACGCCGGCAACCTCTACTTCGACGGCGGCGTGGGCCTCGCGCAGAACGACGCCAAGGCCGTGGGCTTCTACGAGAAGGCCTGCAACCTCAGGAACCTCTCGGGCTGCAACGACCTCGGGTACATGTACTTCAACGGTCGCGGGGTCGCGAAGGACCAGGTGAAGGCCAACAAGATCTACAAGGACACCTGCGACGCCGACAGCGGCCCCGCCTGTTTCAACCTGGGCTTCTCCTGGGAGCACGGGCACGGCGTCGACGCCAAGGACTTCGCGACCGCGGTGAAGCTCTACAAGAAGGCCTGCACGCTGAAGTTCGACAAGGCGTGCAAGCGACTCGCCGAATGAGCCCCGCGACGCGCGCCCTGCCCTGGCTCCTCGCCTTCGCGGCGTGCGCGGCGTGCGCGGGCCTCGTGGGCTACGACGACCTGCGCGTGGACGCCGTCGACGCCCCGCCGACCGAGGTCGCGACCGACGCTCCCGTCGCGGACGTCGACCGCGACGTCGGTGAAACGCCGCCACCCACCGCCGTTCCACCCGGCCCCCCCACCGGCGACGCGAAGCCGTCCGGCAAGGGCAAGACGCTCTGGTTCGCCGTCGATCACCTGTTCCTCGGCCAGCGCGACCCGCTCACGGGCTCCGTCTCGGCCGACGCATGGCGCGGACTCGGGCACGATGTCGACCGGGTCTGCACGGGCCCGACCGAGTCGAAGGAGAACACCAACACGTGCCGGAGACCGGCCGGCGCCAACCAGGACTCGCTGGTCGACGGCCTCGGGTGCCGCGACAACAACTTCGGCGCGAAGTTCTTGCCGCTCGCGGCGGTCTACCTCTCGACCCTGGAGGCCGACACCAACGCCCGGCTGCTCGAGGGCTCGAGCACGCTCTTGTTCGCGCTCGACGATCTCGACGACGGCCCCGACGATCCTTACGTGGTGGGCCGCCTGTACTCGGCGGCCAAGTGGAAGGACTTCGGCAAGACGCCGCCCAGGTGGGACGGCACCGATCAGCGCGAGGTCACCGACGACACGGTCGTCGGCGGCGACGTCGGCAAACCGATCTCGCGCTACGTCGGCTACCTCGCCGGCAACGTGTGGGTCTCCGGCGCGCCGGCGCCACTCGCGCTCGGCCTCCCCTTCAACACCATCCCCGTGAAGCTCTCACTGGTCGGCGCCACGGTCACCATCGCGCTCGACGACAAGCACGAGCGGCCCACCGGCGGCGTGATCTCGGGTGGCATGCCCACGCGCGTGCTCGGCGACGTGCTCGGCCCGATCGCCGACGTCGCCGGGGTCTGCCCGGGCAGTACCCTCTACAACTCGCTCTTCACCACGGTCACGCGCATGGCCGACCTCGTCGAGGGCCAGCCGCGTCTGCAGAGCACCGCCGTGGAGTGCGACACGATGTCGGTCGGCCTCGCGTTCACGGCCGTCCCCGTCGTGCCGCCGACGACCGCGGTGCCGCGCCCGGGCAACTCGAGCAAGTGCGACGCGGGCCCGGGCTAGCGCGGCTCGAGCAGGCCCGCGGAGAGGAGCTGACGGACCGCGGCGAGCACCCTGGGCGCCACGATCGCCGCGGGCGCGCCGTGACGCTCGGCGAGGTCGCGCACCGATCGCGCGATCGAGGAGCGATCCACGCTCTCGAGCAGGTCGCGCGACGCTGCGGCGAGGCCGAGCGGCTTGGCCAACGCCTCGCGCGGTGGCTGCGCCATCACGGCGTAAGGTGCGTCGGTGCCGTGGGGAGGAGACGCGAACGTGGTGCCCACGGGGATCGCGAGATCCGCCGCTTCGAGCGCCGCGTCGGGGCCCGCGACGAGGGTCTGCGCGAGGAAACGTCGCTCGAGCTGCTGCGCCGAGAGCGTGACGTCGGTGAGGGCCGGCGCCGACACCGAGGCGGTGAACGCGCCGCGCCCGACGACCGAGAGCGCGAGCCGCGTGCTCGTCACGCCGAGGCGGGCGAGGTGGTCGCGACGGGCCACCGCGGCCTCCGCGAACGCCGCCCCGAGGTCGGGGTGGTCGAGCGCCGCGTAGGCCGCAGAGTGCGCGTCGAGGTCGGCGTCCGCGCCCTCGAACAGGAGCAGCGAGAAGCCTTCGCCGAGGACGCGTGCGAGTCGGTCGACGAGCGGTTCGTCGGTCACCGGCAGGAGCGCGAGCGTCAGCGCGCGTCCCTCGTCCGTGAGGTGCGGCCCGACCTCGGCGTGGATGCGCACCGCGAGCTCGTCGCCACGGACGCCGCCATGCTGGTACGTCACGACGCCGAATCCGGCAGGGCGAGAGACGAACGGCGGCTGGGCGACGACGCGATCGAAGCGCTCACCGCGGACCGGATCGAAGAGATCGCCCTCGCGCACCGTGACGTTGTCGAGCCCGTTGAGGGCGACGTTGAGCCGCGCGAGCGCGACCGCCCGGGGGCTCACGTCGGTGGCGACGACCTGCGCGGCGTGACCGGCGAGCACCAGCGCGAGCGACCCCGCGCCGCAGCCGAGGTCGAGCGCGCGAGCGATCCGCTGCGGCGGCGCCACGGCGGGCAAGAACAGGCGCGTCGTGCCCCCGACCCCCATCACCGCCTCGCCGCCGTGGGAGAGCCAGTCGGAGAACGCGAGGCGCCCGCCGGGGAGCGCCCCGAGGAGCCACGGCGAGACGAAGCCCTCGGGCACCCGATCGAGGAGGCCCGCGTCGACGGCGGTGATGAGGTCGGTCTCGCCGAGCACGAGGCGCGCCTCGACCTCGGTAATCGGATCGCGGAACACGAACGCGCGGAGGGCGAGCGCGGTCGGATCGGGGCGCGCGCGCAGGCTCCTCCGCCGCAGCGGCTCGTACAGTGGATCGAAGGGGGCCTCGGACGGCGCCCGTGCAGCCGCGATGGCCTCGGGCGAGACAGCAAACGCCGAGAGACGCGCGCCGAGCGCGCGCAGAGAGGCCGGCGAGAGACGCGCGAGGCGAGAGACGTCGGGCAACG
>Ga0154020_10000707_pt1 | contig 40942 bp, 46 predicted proteins | sample Klosneuvirus_201_FD_109709 | JGI IMG/M metagenome (GOLD analysis project Ga0154020, IMG submission 109709) | Active sludge microbial communities from wastewater, Klosterneuburg, Austria - Klosneuvirus_20160825_MG | ecosystem: Engineered > WWTP > Aerobic digester > Activated sludge | place... | reverse complement strand
GCGACAACGTCAGCATCACGGTCAAGCTGATCGCGCCGATCGCGATGGAAGAGGGTCTGCGCTTTGCCATCCGCGAGGGTGGTCGCACCGTCGGCGCCGGCGTGGTGGCCAAGATCATCGAGTGACATGGGGCCTGCGACCGGCGCCGCGGTGCCGGTCGGTACACCCCGTTGGGGCATGTGGCGGATTGCGGGACACCCGGGTCCGCGCCCAGCCCCTCGGTCCTCACCGAGACCCTGTGGCCCTGCCGGGCTGCGGGACACACTGCTTACGAGGTACACCATGTCCAAACAGAAGATCCGCATCCGTCTCAAGGCTTTCGATTACAAGCTGATCGACCAGTCCGCTCTCGAGATCGTCGACACCGCCAAGCGCACCGGCGCCATCGTCCGTGGCCCGGTTCCGCTGCCCACGCGCATGCAGCGCTTCGACATCCTGCGTTCGCCGCACGTCAACAAGACCAGCCGTGACCAGTTCGAGATCCGCACGCATCAGCGCCTCATGGACATCGTCGATCCGACCGACAAGACCGTGGACGCCTTGATGAAGCTCGACCTGCCCGCTGGGGTCGACGTCGAGATCAAGCTGCAGTAACTCGGCGTGGCTTGCGGCGAATGCCGCAGGTCCGCTATACTGCAAGGCTTTCCCGCGCGGGCCTCGCACCAAATGGTGCAGGCTCGACGCACAGGCCAGCTGCGCCGGGGTTCCACAGGAACCCCACGGGCTGGCCGCAGTCGCTCCCGGCCAATCGATGTCGGGTGTTTGAAACAAAGGCTGCCCATGTGCCGCACTGGTGCATGGCTGGCTGGAGAATTGTCATGACGACAGCAGCAGAAGGCTATCGCCTCGGATTGCTGGGCCGCAAGGTGGGCATGATGCGCGTCTTCACGGACGACGGCGACGCCGTTCCCGTGACGGTGCTCGACGTGTCGAACAACCGTGTCACCCAGGTCAAGACCGAGCAGACCGACGGCTATAACGCCCTCCAGGTGGCGTTCGGCGCACGCAAGGCATCGCGCGTGACCAAGCCCGAGGCCGGTCACCTCGCCAAAGCCGGCGTAGAGGCGGGCGAGATCCTCCAGGAATTTCGCGTACCCGCCGATGTGGTGGCGCAGTATGCGCCCGGCGCCAAGGTCCCCGTGACGCTGTTCGCTGCCGGCCAGCAGGTCGACGTGCAGGGTACCTCGATCGGCAAGGGCTTCACCGGCACGATCAAGCGCCACAACTTCAGCTCGCAACGCGCATCGCACGGCAACAGCCGCTCGCACAACGTGCCGGGCTCGATCTCGATGGCCCAGGACCCGGGGCGTGTGTTCCCGGGCAAGCGCATGTCGGGTCACATGGGTGACGAGACCGTTACCACACAGAACCTCGACATCGTCCGCGTGGACGAGGCGCGTGAGTTGCTGCTCGTCAAGGGCGCTGTCCCTGGCGCCAAGAGCGGCTTCGTCACCGTTCGCCCGGCCGTCAAGGCCAAGAAGGGGGCTTGACCATGCAACTCGAGCTCCTGAACGAACAGGGTCAGTCCACCGCTAAGGTCGACGCCCCCGATACCGTTTTTGCCCGCGAGTACAACGAGGCGCTGGTGCACCAGGTCGTCGTGGCCTACCAGGCCAACGCTCGCCAGGGCACGCGTGCGCAGAAGAACCGCGAAACCGTCAAGCACAGCACCAAGAAGCCGTGGCGCCAGAAGGGCACCGGCCGCGCTCGCGCGGGCATGACCTCTTCACCGATTTGGCGCGGAGGCGGTCGAGCCTTCCCGAACAGCCCGGACGAGAACTTCTCGCACAAGGTCAACAAGAAGATGTACCGCGCCGGCATGGCCGCCATCTTCTCGCAGCTGGCTCGTGATGGCCGGTTGGCCGTGGTCGACTCGATCTCGGTCGAGGCTCCCAAGACCAAGCTGCTGGCTGCCAAGTTCAAGGCCATGGGCCTGGATTCGGTGCTGGTGATCGCCGACAGCGTCGACGAGAACCTGGCGCTGGCTTCGCGCAACCTCGCCAACGTGCTGGTGGTCGAGCCGCGCTACGCCGATCCGCTGTCGCTGGTCTTCTACAAGAAGGTGCTGGTGACCAAGGGCGCGATCGAGCAGCTCAAGGAGATGTTCGCATGACCACGCCCAAGTTCAACGAGGGTCGCCTGGCCCAGGTGCTGATCGCCCCGATCGTGTCCGAAAAGGCAACGAATGTCGCCGAGAAGCACAACCAGGTGCTGTTCAAGGTGTTGCGCGACGCCACCAAGCCCGAGATCAAGGCCGCTGTCGAACTGCTGTTCAAGGTCGAGGTCAAGGACGTCCGGGTCGCCAACCAGAAGGGCAAGGTCAAGCGCTTCGGTGGTCGGATCGGCCGTCGCGATCACGCCAAGAAGGCGTACGTGTCGCTGAAGCCGGGCCAGGAGCTCAACTTCTCCGGGGAGGCTGCGTAAATGGCCGTCGTCAAAGTCAAGCCTACTTCGCCCGGCCGTCGCGCCGTGGTGAAAGTGGTGCACAAGCACCTGCACAAAGGCGCGCCCGAGGCATCGCTGCTCGAGCCGCAAAAGCAGAACTCTGGCCGCAACAACAACGGCCACATCACGATTCGCCACAAGGGCGGTGGTCACAAGCACCACTACCGCGTCGTCGACTTCGTGCGCAACAAGGACGGCATTCCGGCAAAGGTCGAGCGCGTCGAGTACGACCCGAACCGCACGGCCCACATCGCGCTGGTGTGCTACGCCGATGGCGAGCGTCGATACATCATCGCGCCGCGTGGCCTCGAGGTCGGTGCCACGCTGCTGTCGGGCGCCGATGCACCGATCAAGGCGGGCAACACGCTGCCGATCCGCAACATTCCGGTGGGTTCGACCATCCATTGCGTCGAGATGCTGCCGGGCAAGGGTGCCCAGATCGCCCGCTCGGCCGGAACGTCGGTCACGCTGATGGCGCGTGAGGGCACCTACGCGCAGGTTCGCCTGCGTTCGGGCGAGGTCCGCAAGATCCACATCGACTGTCGCGCCACGATCGGCGAGGTGTCGAACGAGGAGCACAACCTGCGCCAGTACGGCAAGGCCGGTGCCAAGCGCTGGATGGGCATTCGACCGACGGTGCGCGGCGTCGCGATGAACCCGGTGGATCACCCGCACGGTGGTGGCGAAGGCCGCACCGGCGAGGCGCGCGCTCCGGTGTCGCCGTGGAACACGCTGACCAAGGGCTACCGCACCCGCAACAACAAGCGCACGCAGAACATGATCGTGTCGCGTCGCAAGAAGTAAGGGTCCACCATGGCACGCTCACTCAAGAAGGGTCCGTTCGTGGACCACCACCTGATGGCGAAGGTCGACAAGGCCTCTGCCGCCAAGGACAAGAAGCCGATCAAGACCTGGTCGCGTCGCTCGACGATCCTGCCCGACTTCATCGGGTTGACGATCGCCGTGCACAACGGCAAGCAACATGTCCCGGTCTACGTCACCGACCAGATGGTCGGTCACAAGCTCGGCGAGTTCGCGATGACCCGCACGTTCAAGGGTCACCCCGCGGACAAGAAGGCGAAGAAGTAAGGAGGCCAGACGATGGAAACCAAGGCAATCGTCCGCGGAGTCCGCCTGTCGGTCGACAAAGGTCGACTGGTGGCCGACCTGATCCGCGGCAAGAAGGTGGACCAGGCGCTCGACATCCTCAACTTCACGCAGAAGAAGGCCGCCGGCATCGTCAAGAAGGCGCTCGAGTCGGCTATCGCCAACGCCGAGCACAACGACGGCGCCGACATCGACGAGTTGACTGTCAAGTCGATCTACGTCGAGCAGGGTGCAACGCTCAAGCGATTCTCTGCTCGCGCCAAGGGCCGTGGCAATCGCATCAGCAAGCCCACCTGTCACATCTTCGTGACGGTCGGCAACTGAAGAGGCTGAGGACAAGACTATGGGACAGAAGATCCATCCGACCGGCTTTCGCCTAGCCGTCACACGTGCCTGGGCGTCGCGCTGGTATGCCTCGGGCCGCAACTTTGCAGGCATGCTCGCCGAGGACCTGCAGGTCCGCGAGTTCCTGAAGAAGAAACTCAAGAATGCTGCGGTCTCGCGCATCCTCATCGAGCGTCCGGCCAAGAACGCGCGTATCACCATCTTCTCGGCGCGTCCGGGCGTGGTGATCGGCAAGAAGGGCGAAGACATCGAGAACCTCAAGGCTGAACTGGCCAAGCGCCTGGGCGTGCCCGTGGCGGTGAACATCGAGGAAATCCGCAAGCCAGAGATCGATGCCCAACTGATCGCCGACTCGATCACGCAGCAGCTCGAGAAGCGCATCATGTTCCGCCGCGCGATGAAGCGTGCGATGCAGAACGCCATGCGCCTGGGCGCACAAGGCATCAAGATCATGAGTGCTGGCCGACTCAATGGCATCGAGATCGCGCGTACCGAGTGGTATCGCGAGGGTCGCGTGCCGTTGCATACGCTGCGCGCGGATATCGACTACGGGTTCTCGGAGGCCAAGACCACCTATGGTGTCATCGGCGTCAAGGTCTGGGTCTACCGGGGTGACAACCTGGGTCGCGGCGACGCACCCGGTGCCAACAAGCCCGAGGCCCAGGAAGAAGAGCGCCGCCCGCGTCGTGGCCCGCGTCCCGGTGGCCCTGGAGCGCCGGACCGTCGTGGTCGTCCTGCGGGCGACCGCGCGCCGCGCGCAGAGGCGCCCGGCACCGATGTCAAGCCTGCCGACGGCGCTGCTGGCGACGGTGCCAAGCCGGCGGTCAAGCGCGTCCGCAAGGCGGCCGGTCCCGGCACCGGTCAAGCCTAAGGAGTCATAGAACATGCTGCAACCCGCACGTCGAAAGTTCCGAAAGGAACACAAGGGACGCAACACCGGTGTCGCCACCCGCGGCAACAACGTCTCGTTCGGTGAATTCGGCCTCAAGGCCACCGAGCGCGGCCGCATCACCGCGCGCCAGATCGAAGCGGCCCGCCGCGCGATCTCGCGCCACATCAAGCGCGGCGGCCGTATCTTCATCCGCATCTTCCCCGACAAGCCGATCTCCCAGAAGCCCGCAGAGGTGCGCATGGGTAACGGCAAGGGCAATCCCGAGTTCTACGTGGCCGAGATCACCCCGGGTAAGGTCCTCTACGAGATCAACGGCGTACCCGAGGCCCTGGCCCGCGAGGCGTTCACGCTGGCCGCTGCCAAGCTGCCGCTGCGGTGCACCTTCGTGGCCCGCCAAGTCGGTGCCTGAGACGGAGAACCCCATGAGCAAAGCATCTGAACTGCGCGCCAAGGACATCGCGGGCCTCGAGAAGGAGGTCAACGACCTGCTCAAGGCTCACTTCGGCCTGCGCATGCAGAAGGGCACCCAGCAGCTGGGCAACACTGCCACGCTGGGCAATACCAGGCGCGACATCGCTCGGGCCAAGACCATCCTGGCCGAGAAGAAGAAGGGAGCTGCGCAATGAGCGAAGCCCAGACCGCCGCGACAAACACCCGCACCCTCGTCGGTCGCGTCGTCAGCGACAAGCGCAACAAGACGGTGACGGTGCTGGTCGAGCGCCGCACCATGCACGAGCTCTACGGCAAGATCGTCGGTCGCTCGCGCAAGTACCACGCCCACGACGAGACGGGCGAGTACCACTTGGGCGACGTGGTCGAAATCGCCGAAGGCAGACCGATCAGCAAGACCAAGTCCTGGGTGGTGACCCGTCTGGTCCAGAAAGCCGGGCTGGTCTGACTCCGGCAACCCGTGGTGGTGCGGGGTCTCGTGACCCTGCATGCGCAAGGCGGCCGCATTGCCTCGATACTGGCATGCGGCCGTTTTCCATTTTCACGAGGAGCACACCATGATCAAGGTCGGGGATCGCCTGCCGGCGACCACTCTCCAGGAATTCATCGAGGTCGAGGGCAATGGCTGCAGCCTGGGCCCCAATGCCTTCGACGTGCAGCGCGCGTGCGTTGGCAAGCGCATTGCCCTGTTCGGACTGCCCGGCGCCTACACGCCCACCTGCTCGGCCAAGCACCTGCCAGGGTTTGTCGAGAAGGCGGCGCAGTTCCGGGCAGCCGGCGTCGACGAGATCTGGTGTGTCTCGGTTAACGATGCTTTCGTCATGGGTGCCTGGGGTCGCGACAACGCGACGGCTGGCAAGGTTCGAATGTTGGCCGACGGCAGTGCCGACTTCGCCCGGGCCACCGGCCTGACGCTCGACCTTGCCGGCAAGGGGATGGGCCTGCGCTCGAACCGCTACTCGATGTTGGTCGATGACGGCATTGTCCGGGAGCTCAACCTCGAGGCCCCTGGCCAGTTTGCTGTCAGCGATGCCGATACGCTGCTGCGCCAGGCCAGCAATACCCCGCGCGACCCGGCCCGCTGAACTCGGCCGAGGGGCGGAAACACTCGCCGCCCCGCCTCGCATGGGGCTTGACATCGTGCTGGCCTCATCACATAATCTCACGCTTCGCCGTTGACGAAAGGCGACGACAGACGCTGAAAGATTGCGGTCGCGATCAGTGCGTCATGGTTCGTCAGAGCGCGTCAGCGGATCCGCCCCAAGCGTTGTGTGGCTGAGCAATCAGCGCGCAATGACGGGCCCAAGACTGACCGGCATGCCCGCTGTTGTGGGCATGCGGGGACAAGTTGGGGACACAAATGATCCAAATGCAATCGCGACTTGATGTCGCTGACAACACGGGCGCCAAGTCCGTCATGTGCATCAAGGTGCTCGGTGGTTCCAAGCGCCGTTATGCGGGCATCGGCGACATCATCAAGGTGTCGATCAAGGAAGCCGCGCCGCGTGGACGCGTCAAGAAGGGCGAGGTCTACAGTGCCGTGGTGGTGCGTACCGCCAAGGGCGTGCGGCGCCAGGATGGCTCCCTGGTCAAGTTCGATGGCAATGCGGCGGTGCTGCTCAACGCCAAGCTCGAACCAATCGGCACGCGCATCTTCGGCCCGGTCACGCGCGAGCTGCGCACCGAGCGCTTCATGAAGATCGTGTCGCTGGCGCCAGAGGTCCTCTGAGCGCGCGTGACCAACAAGGACTGGCCATGAACAAGATTCGCAAAGGCGACCAGGTCATCGTGCTGACCGGCCGTGACAAAGGCAAGCGTGGCACCGTCACGTTGCGTGTGGACGTCGATCACATCGTCGTCGAGGGCGTGAACGTGGTGAAGAAGCACGTCAAGCCCAATCCCATGAAGGGCACGACGGGCGGCGTGGTCGACAAGACCATGCCTATTCATCAATCGAATGTCGCGATCTACAACGCGGCCACCGGCAAGGCTGATCGCGTGGGCATCAAGACGCTCGCCGACGGCAAGCGCGTGCGCGTCTACAAGTCCAGCGGCGAAGAGATCAAGGCGTAAGAGGTCGACATGGCTCGTCTGCAACAGTTCTACCGCGAGAAGGTCGTGCCGGACCTGATGAAGAAGTTCGGCTACCAGTCCGTCATGCAGGTTCCGCGCCTGACCAAGATCACGCTCAACATGGGTGTGAGCGAGGCCGTGGCCGACAAGAAGGTGATGGATCATGCCGTTGGTGATCTCACCAAGATTGCCGGCCAGAAGCCGGTGGTCACGAAGTCTCGCAAGGCCATCGCCGGCTTCAAGATCCGCGAGAACCTGCCCATCGGGTGCATGGTCACGCTGCGTGGCGTGCGCATGTATGAGTTCCTTGATCGCTTCGTGACCATCGCGCTGCCTCGCGTGCGCGACTTCCGTGGTGTCTCCGGTCGTGCATTCGACGGCCGCGGCAACTACAACGTCGGCGTCAAGGAACAGATCATTTTCCCCGAGGTCGAGTACGACAAGATCGACGCGTTGCGTGGCTTGAACATCAGTTTCACCACCACCGCCAAGACCGACGACGAGTGCAAGGCGCTTCTGGCTGCCTTCCGCTTCCCGTTCAAGAACTGAGGTGCCCTGTGGCCAAACTGTCCCTCAAGCAGCGCGAACAGAAGCGTGAGCAACTCGTCGCCAAGTACTCCAAGAAGTACGCCGAGCTCAAGGCGATTGCAAACGACGCGCAGAAGTCCGACGAGGAGCGTTATCTGGCACGCCTGGAGTTGCAAAAGCTCCCGCGCAATGCCAATCCGACGCGCCTGCGCAACCGTTGCGAACTGACTGGCCGCCCGCGCGGCACGTTCCGCACCTTCGGCCTCGGCCGCAGCAAGATCCGCGAACTCGCCTTCAAGGGCGACATTCCCGGCGTGATCAAGGCCAGCTGGTAACAGCGCCGATCAGGTCCGAGCAGGAGATACCCCCATGAGCATGAGTGATCCCATCGCCGACATGCTGACGCGCATCCGCAACGCGCAGATGGTCGACAAGGCGGTCGTTTCGATGCCGTCGTCCAAGCTGAAGGTTGCGATCGCGCAGGTCCTCAAGGACGAGGGCTACATTGACGGCTATGCCGTCAAGTCCACCGGCGGCGCCAGCGAACTCGAGATCGCGCTGAAGTACTACGCCGGTCGTCCTGTGATCGAGCGCATCGAGCGCGTCAGTCGTCCTGGCCTTCGCATCTACAAGGGTCGTGACGAAATCCCGCATGTCATGAACGGCCTGGGCGTGGCGATCGTGACCACACCCAAGGGTGTCATGACAGATCGCAAAGCTCGTCAGACTGGCGTGGGCGGCGAAGTGCTGTGCTACGTGGCCTGACCGGCGAAGGAGAGACGACAATGTCCCGCGTTGGAAAGATGCCGATCGCCGTCCCGCAGGGTGTGGACGTGCAGATCACGGCCGAACAAATTACGGTCAAGGGGGCCAATGGCACCCTGGCGCGTCCGGTCAGCCCTTTGGTTTCCGTGGAGCATGACGGCGCGCAGATCAAGCTTGCCCCCGTCAACGACAGTACCGAGGCCAATGCCATGAGCGGCACGATGCGTGCGCTGCTGGCCAACATGGTCAGTGGTGTGACCAGGGGCTTCGAGCGCAAGCTTAACCTGGTGGGTGTGGGTTACCGTGCCCAAGCCCAGGGTCAGAAGCTCAACTTGCAGGTCGGCTTCTCGCATCCGGTGGTCAAAGACATGCCGGCCGGTATCAAGGTCGAGTGCCCGACCCAGACCGAGATCCTCATCAAGGGGGCCGATCGGCAGGTGGTCGGCCAGATCGCCGCCGAGGTGCGCGCGATCCGCCCGCCCGAACCTTATAAGGGCAAGGGCATCCGCTACGCCGACGAGCGCGTGGTGCTCAAGGAAACGAAGAAGAAGTGAGGAGCCGATCATGCTGAACAAGAAAGACCAGCGCCTGCGTCGCTCCCGCCAAACCCGCGGACGCATTGCCCAGCAAAACGCCGTGAGGTTGACGGTCTTCCGCTCGAACCTGCACATCTACGCCAGTGTCATCGCCAGCGATGGTGCAAGCGTGTTGGCTTCGGCATCCACCGCCGAAAAGGAAGTGCGCGAGCAACTGGGCAAAGACAAGGGTGGCAACGCCGCGGCCGCGGTCATCGTCGGCAAGCGCATTGCCGAACGGGCCAAGGCCGCCGGCATCGAGAAGGTCGCGTTCGACCGTTCGGGCTTCGCCTACCACGGCCGCGTCAAGGCGCTGGCCGAGGCAGCGCGCGAAGCCGGCCTGCAGTTCTGAGCGTTAAAGGACAAGCAAGATGGCAAAGTTTCAACCCCGCGCTCAGACCGAAGGCAATGACGACGGTCTGAAGGAAAAGATGATCGCGGTCAACCGCGTCACCAAGGTCGTCAAGGGCGGTCGGACGCTGAGCTTCGCGGCGCTGACCGTTGTCGGCGATGGCGACGGCCGCATCGGCATGGGCAAGGGCAAGGCCAAGGAAGTGCCGGTGTCGGTGCAGAAGGCCATGGAAGGCGCCCGCCGAAACATGTTCAAGGTGGCATTGAAGAACGGCACCGTGCACCACAATGTGCGCGGGGAGCACGGCGCTGCCAAGGTGCTGTTGGCCCCGGCGCCGGCGGGTACCGGCATCATTGCCGGCGGCCCGATGCGCGCGGTCTTCGAGGTCATGGGTGTCACCGACATCGTCGCCAAGAGCCTGGGCTCGAGCAACCCCTACAACATGGTGCGAGCGACGCTGGATGCGCTCAAGCGCTCGACCACCGCGGCCGAGGTTGCTGCCAAGCGCGGCAAGACGGTTGAAGAGATCTTCAACTGATCCGGCGGCACGGAGAACTCCCATGTCCGACAAGAAAACCCTCAAGGTCAAGCTCGTGAAGAGCCCGATCGGCTGCAAGCAGTCGCATCGCGAAACCGTGCGCGGCCTCGGTCTGCGTCGCCTCAACAGTGAGCGCGTCCTCGAGGACACGCCCGCTGTGCGCGGCATGATCAACAAGATCTCCTATCTCGTGCAGGTGCTCTGAGGCGCCACAAGCACTGCACCGAAGGACAGTCCATCATGCAACTGAATACGATCAAGCCCGCAGCGGGCGCCAAGCATGCGCGGCGCCGCGTGGGTCGCGGCATCGGCTCCGGCCTGGGCAAGACAGCGGGTCGCGGCCACAACGGCCAGCACTCGCGCGCCGGCGGTTACCACAAGGTCGGCTTCGAGGGTGGCCAGATGCCGCTGCAACGGCGCCTGCCCAAGCGTGGTTTCAAGTCGCATTCCCTCAAGTACAACGGCGAGGTCTCGCTGGCCGATCTCCAGCGCCTGGACAAGGACGAAGTCGACCTGCTGACGCTCAAGGCCGCCGGCCTCGTGGGGGAGCTCATCCGCAATGTCAAGGTGATCAAGTCGGGTGAGCTCACGCGCAAGGTCAGTCTGAAGGGCATCGGCGCCACGGCCGGCGCCAAGGCTGCGATCGAGGCCGTGGGCGGCACGGTCGCCTGAGTCCGGACCCGCTGAAGAGGCAACGCGTTGGCTACCTCGGCTCAACAGCTGGCCAAGAGCGGCAAGTTCGGCGACCTGCGTCGCCGCTTGGTGTTCTTGCTGCTCGCGCTGGTCGTCTACCGGCTCGGCGCGCACATCCCGGTGCCGGGCATCGATCCCGGCCAGCTGCAGGCCCTGTTCAAGGGCCAGCAGGGTGGCATCTTGAGCCTGTTCAACATGTTCTCGGGTGGCGCGCTGGCGCGCTTCACGGTGTTCGCGTTGGGGATCATGCCGTACATCTCGGCATCGATCATCATGCAGTTGATGACCTACGTGGTCCCTTCGCTCGAGGCGATCAAGAAGGAAGGCGAGGCTGGTCGACGCAAGATCACCCAGTACACCCGCTACGGCACGCTGGGCTTGGCCTTGTTTCAGTCCTTGGGCATCGCGCTGGCGCTAGAGGGTTCGCAGGGGCTGGTGATTTCGCCTGGTTTTGGATTCCGCCTGACCGCGGTGGTCAGCCTGACCGCCGGCACGATGTTTCTGATGTGGCTTGGCGAGCAGATCACCGAACGCGGGCTGGGCAATGGCATCTCGATTCTGATTTTTGCCGGTATCGCTGCCGGGCTGCCCAGCGCCATAGGTGGGTTGTTCGAGCTGGTTCGCACCGGTGCCATGAGCATCATTGCCTCGATGTTCATCATTGCGCTCGTTGTGCTGGTCACCTATGCCGTGGTGTTTGTCGAGCGAGGGCAGCGCAAAATTCTGGTCAATTACGCGAAGCGCCAGGTTGGCAACAAGGTCTACGGTGGGCAGTCGTCGCACCTGCCGCTGAAGCTGAATATGTCCGGTGTCATCCCGCCGATCTTCGCGTCGTCGATCATCCTGCTTCCGGCAACAGTCGTGGGCTGGTTCGCCACCGGTGATGGCCTGAGATGGCTGAAGGACCTGTCTGGGGCGCTGTCGCCCGGGCAGCCGATCTACGTGATGCTGTATGCCGCGATGATCGTGTTCTTCTGTTTCTTCTACACGGCGCTGGTCTTCAATAGCCGTGAGACTGCAGACAACTTGAAAAAGAGCGGTGCATTCATTCCAGGTATTCGCCCAGGGGAACAGACTGCCCGACACATCGACAAGATCCTGTCCCGACTGACGCTGGCCGGTGCGATCTATATCACCGCTGTCTGCCTGCTGCCTGAGTTCCTTGTTTTGAAGTACAACGTGCCGTTTTACTTCGGCGGCACGTCGCTGCTCATCATCGTGGTCGTGACCATGGACTTCTGGGCGCAGGTGCAAAGCTATGTGATGAGCCAGCAGTACGAGTCACTGTTGAAGAAGGCGAATTTCAAGGCGAGTTGATGATGTGGCCCCAAGCTCACTTTCGTTCGCTGCCCCCCGGGGGGGCGAAAGCCACCGGTGTGGCGGCCCAGCGGAGGGCTTGATGGCCAAGGACGACGTTATCCAGATGCAGGGCGAGATACTGGAGAACCTGCCCAACGCGACCTTTCGTGTGAAGTTGGAGAACGGGCACGTGGTGCTCGGGCATATCTCCGGGAAGATGCGGATGCACTACATCCGCATCCTGCCGGGCGACAAGGTAACCGTCGAGTTGACACCCTACGATTTGAGTCGTGCCCGCATCGTGTTCCGCGCCAAATGAACATTCCACCAATCGTCGGCTTTGCCGACCCAGCCCCCCCGGGGGTGAGTCACCCCGGGAACGGCCCGTCGATGACTCGAGTGCATTAAGGAGAAGACGATGAAAGTCGCAGCATCGGTCAAGAAGATGTGCCGCAACTGCAAGATCATCCGCCGCAACGGTGTGGTGCGGGTGATCTGCACCGACCCGCGCCACAAGCAACGTCAAGGCTGATAGAGGTTCACCATGGCACGTATTGCCGGCATCAACATTCCGCCGCACAAGCACGCCGAGATCGGACTGACCGCGATCTACGGCATCGGCCGCACGACTGCGCAGAAGATCTGCCAGACCGTGGGAATTCCGTACTCGAAGAAGATCAAGGATCTGTCTGACGGCGATCTCGAGAAGATCCGCGACGAGGTCAACAAGCTGACGATCGAGGGCGATCTGCGCCGCGAGCTGTCGATGAACATCAAGCGCTTGATGGACCTCGGCTGCTATCGCGGATTGCGGCATCGCCGTGGACTGCCCACTCGGGGCCAGCGCACCCGCACCAACGCCCGTACTCGCAAGGGTCCGCGCAAGGGCGCGGCCGCGCTCAAGAAGTAAGCCCCAGGATAGACGAGACACGACATGGCCAAAGCACCTGCCAATACCGCTGCGCGCCGCGTGAGCAAGAAGATCCGCAAGAACATTGCGGACGGGATCGCTCACGTGCACGCGTCGTTCAACAACACGATCATCACGATCACGGACCGTCAAGGCGGTGCTCTGGCCTGGGCGTCTTCGGGCGGCCAAGGCTTCAAGGGCTCGCGCAAGTCCACGCCGTTCGCGGCGCAGGTCGCGGCCGAAGTCGCCGGTCGCGCCGCGCAGGAACAGGGCATCAAGAACCTGGACGTGAAGATCAAGGGTCCGGGTCCCGGCCGCGAGTCCTCGGTGCGCGCACTGGCGGCTCTTGGAATCCGGATCAATTCGATCAGCGATGTCACCCCGGTGCCCCACAACGGCTGCCGGCCGCAAAAGCGCCGTCGGATCTGAGTCTGCGGCGGTCGCGTTGCGACCGCTATAATCATTGGTTTTCCCGTCAGCCGGCAGGTGCCGCACGCGCCCGCCGGCGATTTCGTTGAGGCCCCGCCTCGCCCCAAGACCACCGTCTGAGCGCACTCGAAGAAACCCGCCAGACTCGCGCGACATTTGCCTCGCGTCAGAACCCTGAAAAGGACACCACGTGGCACGTTACCTCGGACCCAAGGCCAAACTGGCCCGCCGTGAAGGCACCGATCTCTTCCTGAAGAGCGCCCGTCGCGCGATCAGCGACAAGGCGAAGTTCGAAACCAAGCCGGGCCAGCATGGCCGCACCTCGGGTGCACGCACGTCGGACTTCGGTCTCCAACTGCGCGAGAAGCAGAAGGTCAAGCGCATGTACGGCGTGCTCGAGCGCCAGTTCCGGCGCTACTTCGCCGAGGCCGAGCGCCGCAAGGGCAACACAGGTGCCAACCTGCTGCTGATTCTCGAGTCCCGGCTGGATAACGTCGTCTACCGGATGGGCTTCGGGTCGACCCGTGCCGAGGCGCGCCAGTTGGTGTCGCACCAGGCCATCACCGTCAACGGCAAGACCGTGAACATCCCGTCGTACCTGGTCAAGGCGGGCGACACTGTGGGCGTGCGCGAGAAGGCCAAGAAGCAGCTGCGCATCACTGATGCAGTGAAGCTGGCCGAGTCCCTGGGCATGCCGGCCTGGGTGCAGGTTGACGCCGCCAAGCTCGAAGGCGTTTTCAAGAAGGTACCCGATCGCGACGAGTTCGGCGCCGACATCAACGAGTCGTTGATCGTCGAGTTGTACTCGCGTTGACGGCTCCGGTGTGCCGCCGCCGGTAGCGGTGGCGTACCGAAGCCCTTGAAGGTAAGGCCTCGCTTGCCGGGCGCGGGGCCTCGGATCGATCCGCCCGGCATGGTCCGCCAGCCTTATCGGTGTAACGAGCCGAGGGTATCGAGAGGAACAGAGACCAGATGCAAACCAATCTGCTGAAACCCAAAGCCATCCATGTGGAGCCGCTGGGCGGCCACCGTGCCAAGGTCACGCTCGAGCCGTTCGAGCGCGGGTACGGCCACACGCTGGGCAACGCGCTGCGGCGCGTGCTGCTGTCGTCGATGGTGGGTTATGCGCCGACCGAAGTGACGATCGCCGGCGTGCTGCACGAGTACTCCACCGTAGACGGCGTGGCCGAGGATGTCGTCCACATCATGCTCAATCTCAAGGGCGTGGTGTTCCGGCTGCATAACCGCGATGAAGTCACGCTGGTGCTGCGCAAGGAGGGCGAAGGTCCGGTTACTGCGGCCGACATCCAGACGCCGCATGACGTCGAGATCATCAACCCCGACCACGTGATTGCCCACCTGGCTCAAGGTGGCAAGCTCGACATGCAGATCAAGGTCGAGAAGGGGCGTGGCTACGTACCGGGCAACCTGCGCCGGTACGCAGACGAGCCGAGCAAGAGCATCGGCCGTATCGTGCTCGATGCATCGTTCTCGCCGGTACGCCGGGTGAGCTACGCGGTCGAGAACGCTCGCGTGGAACAGCGCACCGACCTCGACAAGCTGGTCATGGAGATCGAGACCAATGGCGCCACGTCGCCAGAAGAGGCGATCCGTGCCTCGGCAAAGATCCTCGTCGATCAGTTCGTGGTGTTCACCGGACTGGAAGGCACCGACCTGCCGACCTTCGGGGAGCGTGAAGCGCCGCGCAAGGACAACTTCGATCCGATCTTGTTGCGTCCGGTCGACGAGCTCGAACTGACGGTTCGGTCGGCCAACTGTCTGAAGGCCGAGAACATCTACTACATCGGCGACCTGATCCAGCGCACCGAAACCGAGCTGCTCAAGACGCCAAATTTGGGCCGCAAGTCACTCAACGAGATCAAGGAAGTGCTTGCCTCGCGTGGCCTGACCCTGGGTGCGCGCCTGGAGAACTGGCCCCCGCAGGGCCTGGACAAGCGCTGATGTTTTGACCCTTCGACGAAGATCGCGTTCCCCTGGTCGCCTTGGGCGACCGGTCCCCTCCAGGGACGAATACCAACCCAAGTGTGCACGCTTCGGTACCTGATACGGCCGAGGTTCGATAAGTAAAGGAAAGCACCATGCGTCACGGACACGGACTGCGCAAACTCAATCGCACCAGCGAGCATCGCCTGGCGATGTTGCGCAACATGTGCGTCTCGCTGCTTCAGCATGAAGCCATCAAGACCACGCTACCCAAGGCCAAGGAGCTGCGGCGCGTGGTCGAGCCGCTGATCACGCTGGGCAAGAGCCCCAGCCTTGCCAATCGCCGCCTGGCGTTTGCCCGGCTGCGCGATCGCGACATCGTCACCAAGCTGTTCGACGAGTTGGGTCCGCGCTACCAGGCGCGCCCGGGCGGCTATACCCGCATCTTGAAGATGGGGTTCCGCCTTGGCGACAACGCACCGATGGCGTTCGTCGAGTTGGTCGACCGGCCTGATCCCGCGGTGACCGCAGCCGCAGAGACCCAGGCCGAGTAAGTCGCTGGCGCTGGCCGACATCCCGCCGGAGCTGTCGGCCGCGCGGCCCCAGCGCGCCGACCTCGGCCCGACGAGAAGCTGGGGCGGCAGCGGGGGGCGACTGCAGCGGCCAATCGCGCCTAAGCCCGTCGTACGGGGGGCGCAACGCCGTGCGAAGTCCAGCCCCCGCGTGTTCGAATCTGTGCCCCACCCTGGCTGCAATTGCGTTCGCGAGCGAGAATGCAACCCATGATGTTCGCCGCTTCCCTTGATCGGGTGCGCGCGCTCGTGCGTGGGCTGCGCGGGGTTGCTCGCTGTGCCGTGCTATTGGTGTGCGCCGTGGCGTGGCTGCCTGGGTTTGCCGCCGACGACTTCCTCGAGCCCGAGAAGGCATTCGTGCTGACGGTGCGGATGACCGCGCCGCAGCAGGCACAGCTGCAGTTCGACGTCGCGCCGGGGTACTACCTGTACCGCGATCGCTTCGCGGTGGTTGCGCAAGGGGCGACCCTCGGCGACGCGCAGGTACCTGCAGGCAAAGTCAAGTACGACGAGAACTTCCAGAAGAACGTCGAGACACTGCGCGGGCAGTTGCGCATTGCTGTGCCGGTGGCCGCCGCCGCAGGGCCGTTCACGCTTCAGGTCACTTCGCAGGGTTGTGCGGACGCGGGTCTGTGCTACCCACCCATGACCTCGGAGTGGAAGCTCGACCCCGGTGCCTTGACCGCGGTGAGTGCCGTCTCCCCGGATGCCGGCGTCGCCCTTTCCGTCCCGGGGAGCCAGGCGACTCGAAGCCCAGTTGCCGCATTGCGCGACGGCTCGCTGGTCGACGAGGTGCTCGCATCCGGTCAGTTCTGGCGCATCGTCGGTGCGTTCCTCGTCGCCGGGTTGCTGCTGTCGCTCACCCCGTGCGTGCTTCCCATGCTCCCGATCCTGTCGTCGATCATCGTCGGCACGCAGGAGCGACCCAGCCGTCTGCGCGGCCTGGCACTGGCGTCAAGCTACTCGCTGGGCATGGCCATGGTCTATACCCTGCTCGGCGTGGCCGCCGGCCTGGCCGGAGAGGGATTCAGCGCGGCCCTGCAGACCCCCTGGGCGCTGGGCAGCTTCGCGGCACTGTTGGTGCTGTTCTCGCTGTCGATGTTCGACGTCTACGAGTTGCGTCTTCCGGCGCGATTCACCACGCATGTCAGCGCGCACTGCGACCGCCTGCCCGCCGGGCAGGTCGCTGGTGTGTTCGTCATGGGTGGTCTGTCGGCGCTCATCGTCAGCCCGTGCGTGACCGCCCCGCTGGCTACAGCGCTGGTGTTCATCAGCCAAAGCCGCGATGTGGTCCTGGGCGGAACCGCGCTATTTGCCATGGCAACGGGAATGAGCGCTCCGCTGTTGCTGCTGGGCGTGTCTTCTGGTCGCTGGCTGCCGAGGTCCGGCCCCTGGATGCATACGATCAAGCGCCTTTTCGGCGCCATGATGCTCGGCGTGGCCATCTGGATCGCCCAACCGGTGCTACCGGCAGCGCTGGTGATGGCGAGCTGGGGTCTGCTGATGCTGCTGGTGGGTTTCGTGCTGCGGCCGCTGCACCCGGGGCACCATCGACACGCCCTGCGCAGCTGGGTACGCCGCGCAGGCGGCGTGGCAGCGCTCGTCCTGGGTTCGGCGCAGCTGGTGGGCGCAGCCTCCGGCGGCCGCGATCCTCTGCAGCCGCTGGCCCATTGGTTTGAGCCGGCCGCCGAGGCCGGTCAAGGCCCGAAATTCCGCCCAGTACGCTCAATTGCCGAGCTTGACGGGATCCTGCGCATGGCCGGCCGGCCCGTGGTCCTCGACTTCTATGCGGACTGGTGCGTCTCGTGCAAGGAGATGGAGCGCTTCACCTTCAGCGATCCCGAAGTCGCCCGCCGGCTCGAAGGCGCACTGCTGCTGAAGGCCGATGTCACCGGCAATACGGCAGACGACCGCGCCCTCCTCGCCCGATTCAAGCTGTTCGGCCCGCCCGGCACCTTGTTCTTTGACGCGCGCGGCCGGGAGCAGCGCCAAGCCCGGGTGGTGGGTTTCCAGACGGCCAGCCGATTCCGTTCGACACTGGATCAGGCTGGCCTGTGACGGCAGTCGCAACCCGCGGTCGCCGGATTACCTAAGTCACGATGGCGCCGCCCGGGCGCTGCTTATCCTTGCCCGGGCTGACAGGAGTGCGCAGTGACGACTGGTGTGTGGGCGGGTGCGACCCGTCGAGTGCAGGTGGGACTTGCGGGGCTGGTATGCGCCATCGCGGCTGGCTGCAGCAGCCCGCCCAAGCCCGTGGTCACGACGGTGGCTGGTTCCATCGAGGCCTCGCCTCGGCTCAATCCGAGCATCAACCAGCGGCCCTCACCGCTGCTGATGCGTGTATACGAGCTGCGTACACCGGCGGCGTTTTCGAACGCCGACTTCATGGCGCTCTATCAGTCGGACCAGGCCGCACTGGCCACCGACATGGTGGCGCGCGAGGAGTTCATGCTGCAGCCGGGCGAGAATCGCGCAGTTCGCAAGACGCTTGCAGCCGATACACGCTACATCGGCGTGCTGGGCATTTACCGCAATCTGGAGAAGGCGACGTGGCGAGCGGTCGTCCCAGTCCAGGTGGGCAAGGCGCAGACACTGACTGTGAAGGCCGGCGAGCTGGCCGTCACGGTCGAGGTCAAGCCTTGATCGCGCCCGCCCCATCGCGAACCTAGCCTCGTCCAGGAGCCTCGCACGCATGAGCTGGCGCAACCGGGTCATCTGGTCGCAGGGCATGTTCCTGCAGCCTCATCATTACCAGCAGGAGTGCCGGTTCGTCGAGTCTCTGGTCGACGCGCGCGCGCGTGCGGCTCACCCCTACGGTTGGGGCTACTCCGACCTGGTGCTGGACGAGGCTCAGTTGGCCCTGGGGCGAGTCGGCCTCATCCGCGCAGTCGGCATCCTGTCGGATGGAACACCGTTCTCCATACCCGATCACGACGCGCTGCCGCCGCCGCTCGAGGTCAGTGACGATCTCAAGGGCGAACTGATCTACCTGGCCGCTCCGCTGGCACGCGCCGGCGTCACCGAAGTGGATTTCGGCGACGGGCAGGGCGACGACATGTGCCGCTTTCGCGTCCTTGACGCTGAACTGCGCGACCACACCAACGCCACTGACGATCCCGAACCCGTACAGACCGGCGCCCTGGCGCTGCGGTTGCTGCGCGAGCGCGACGCCAACGATGGCTATGCGCTGCTTGGCATCGCCCGCGTGCTCGAGCGCCGCAGCGACGGCCAACTGGTTCTTGACCGTGCCTACCTGGCGCCCCAGAGCCGCATCGAGGCCAGCGGTCAACTGTCAGCGGTGGCGGGCCTGTTGCACGGGTTGATCCAGCAGCGCGGCCGGCAACTGGCCGCACGAATGGGCCAGCTCGGTCACGGTCTGTCGGAAGTGGGCGATTTCCTGATGCTGCAGACGCTCAATCGCGCGGAGCCTTTGTTCAGGCAGTTTGCCGGTGCGCCGAGCGTCCACCCTTGGACGTTTTACCTCGGCTGCCTGCAATTGGCCGGTGACCTGGCAACCTTCTCCGGCAATCGTCGTCATCCACCCGAGTACCCCTTGTACCGCCACGATGACCTGCAGCGTGTCTTCGCGCCGGTCGTCGAGGATCTGCGCAACCTGCTGTCGACCGAGCTGCAGCGGCACGCCGTGCAGATCGAGCTGATCGACCGCAACCACGGCGTGCGCACGGCGGTCATTGCCGACCACGATCTGCTGCGCACGGCGTCGTTCGTGCTCGCGGTGCAGGCGCAGGTGCCGGCGGAGCAATTGAGGCAGCGCTTCCCGGCGCAGTCCAAGCTCGGACCCGTGGATCGAATTCGTGATCTGGTGAATCTGCAATTGCCGGGTGTCGTACTCAACAGCCTGCCTGTGGCGCCACGCCAGCTGCCTTTCCATGCGGGGTTCCATTACTTCGAACTGGAGCGGCAGGGCGACCTGTGGAAGCAGCTCGAACGCACCGGCAATCTGGCGCTGCATGTGGCTGGCGATTTCCCGGGGCTCGAGCTCGAGCTTTGGGCCATCCGTCAATCCTGAGGCCGCCCGCTCCCGCTTCGGAGTGAACCACCATGGCCACGGATCCCACATCCAACGATCCCTTTGCGCAGCTCGACGGGCAGCGCACGTTCATCAAGCCCAACCCAGGTGGGGGCTGGGCTCCGGGGCCGCGCCCGCCCGAGCCCCCCACGCAGTCCATGGACGGCCCCGACGCACCGCTGTCGGACAACGGCCTGAATCCACTGCTGGCAGTGGCCAACAAGCTGATGCTCGCGGTGCCGCAGCTGCGGCGCACCCGCCACGTGCCAGACCCGGGCGCGTTGCGCACCGCGCTGGCGCAGGGCATCCGCGAGTTCGAGACCACCGCCCACCAGCGCGGGATACCGCCCGAGCGGGTGATGGCCGCACGCTATGTGTTGTGCACCATGCTCGACGAGGCGGCCGCCGATACGCCGTGGGGCGGCTCAGGTGTGTGGGGCCGCAACAGCTTGCTGGCCAGCTTCCACAACGAGACCTATGGCGGGGAGAAGGTCTTCCAACTCATGGCCCGGCTGGCCGAGAAGCCCGATGCCAATCGAGATCTGCTGGAACTGATCTACGCCGCCATCGCTCTGGGCTTCGAAGGCCGATACCGGGTGATCGACAACGGCCGGGCGCAACTGGAGGCCGTGCGCGACAAGCTTGCGCAGATCATTCGCCAGCAGCGGGGTCCCTACGCAGGTGATCTGGCACAGCACTGGCAGGGCCAGCCCATGGCGCAGCGGCGGGCGTTGAGCTGGCTGCCACTGGCGGTCACGGCCGTTCTCACAGTGCTGCTGCTGGTGGGAATCTACAGTGCGTTCCTGTTCTCGCTGGGCGGGCACACCGATCCCGTCTATGGCCAGATCCAGAGCCTGCGCCTGGCCCCGCCGGTGGCACCGGTGGCGCAGCCGGCCCCGGTGCCGCGCCTCGCGCAGTTTCTGCAGTCGGACATCAAGGCCGGATTGGTGGCCGTGCGTGACGAAGTCGACCGCAGCGTGGTCACGATTCGCGGCGACGGCCTGTTTGCATCGGGCAGTGCCAGCTTGGTGCCTGAGCGCGAGCCGCTCATGGGCCGAATCGCCCAGGCCCTGGCCCGAGTGCAGGGATCAGTCCTCGTGACCGGGCATACGGACAACAAGCCGGTGCGCACCACGCGCTTCCCGTCGAACTGGCACCTCTCGGAGGAGCGGGCGCGCACCGTGCGCGATCTTCTGGTTTCAAGTGGCGTGGTAGCCGACCGGGTGCGTGCCGAGGGCCGCGCCGAAGGTGAGCCAGTGGCGAACAACGACACCGATGCCAACCGTGCGCTGAACCGGCGCGTCGAGGTCACCCTGTTCGCCACTCGCAGCGAATCCCAGGCCGTGCGGGCAACCGTCCCCGCAGCACCGGCCAGCGGAGCACAACGATGAAGAAGGTGCTGGGCTGGATCTTCAATCGCTGGGTGTTGGGCGCGGTCCTGCTGATCGCGCTGATCCTGGCCGTCTGGATCGTCGGACCTATCGTGGCTGTGGGGGAATGGCGCCCACTCGACAGCGAGCGGGCGCGGTGGATCATCACTGCCGTATTGCTGGTGCTCACCGCGAGTTGGGTCACCTGGCGGATCTGGCGTGCGCGACGCGGCAACGCGATGGTGGTCGACCGGCTGATTGCGCAGCCTGCCACGGACGCCAAAGGGCCGCAGGAGAGCGCCGATCTCGCAGCCGTGCGGCAACGCTTCGCAGAGGCCATGGCCACCTTGCGCAAGGCCCGCTTCGGCCCGGCTGGTGCCAAGCCTGGCGCTGGCGGCTGGGCTGGGCGCCTGTCGGGCCGGTACCTGTACGAGCTGCCCTGGTACATGATCATCGGGGCGCCCGGTTCCGGCAAGACCACGGCGCTGCGCAATTCGGGCTTGCAGTTCCCGCTGTCCGACAAGATGGGCGAGGAAGCCGTGCGGGGCGTGGGTGGCACACGCAACTGCGATTGGTGGTTCACCGACCAGGCCGTGTTGATCGACACAGCCGGGCGCTTCACCACTCAGGACAGCGACCAGGCCAGCGATGCCGCCACCTGGACCGGCTTCCTCGGCATGCTGAAGAAGTCGCGACCGCGCCAGCCGCTCAACGGTGTGCTGGTCACGGTGTCGGTGTCCGACCTCATTGCCAAGAGCGCACCCGAGCGCGCCCGGTATGCGGCCACGGTGCGCCAGCGCATGCAGGAGTTGCACGAGAAGCTCAATGTGCGCTTCCCGATCTACCTGCTGGTCACCAAGTGTGACCTGATGGCCGGCTTCATGGACGCCTTTGCCGCGTTGGACAAGAACCAGCGTGCGACACCATGGGGTTACACCTTTGCACTGGACAAGGCCGGCCTGCCCAAACAGTCGCCGCTGGCCGAGCACGGCCCTGAGTTCGACCTGCTGCTGCAGCGGCTGAACGACGGGCTGATCGACCGTCTGCAGGCCGAGCCCGATGCGTCGCGGCGAGCCCGAATTTACGGTTTCCCCAACCAGTTCGCAGGGCTGCGTGGCGCCTTGCAGGAGTTCGTTGAACAGGTGTTCTCGCCCTCGCCCTACGAAGCGCAACCGCTGCTTCGCGGCGTCTACTTCGTCAGCGGAACTCAGGAGGGAACACCGATCGACCGGATGCTGGGGTCCATCGCGCGCCAGTACCAGCTCGAGCGGGCCATGCTGCCGCCTCAGCAGGCCAGTGGCCGCAGCTACTTTCTGCAGAGGCTGCTGACAGAAGTCGTATTCGCGGAGCAGGGACTGGCCGGCACCAATCGCGGATGGGAGCGGCGCCGCTCGGCCATCGTGCTGGCGGGCTATGGCGTGATCGGTGTGCTGGCTGTGGGCTCCGTCATCGCCTGGGCCATCAGCTACAGCAACAACAAGGAGTACGTGCAGACTGTGGCGGCGCGGGTGGATGCGGTGCGGCGCCTGGTGCAGGAGACACCCAATCGCGCGTCTGCCGAGCTCACGCCCATCGTTGGTGCCTTGGAAGCGACGCGTGGCCTCGCCCTGGCCGGGGCGGTGAAGTCAGACGCCGACGTGCCGTGGCGGCTCGGCTTCGGCCTGTACCAGGGCCGACGACTCGACAGCGCCGCCCGCGCAGCCTACGAGCGCATGCTGGTCGACGCCATGCTGCCGCGCTTGGCGATCCGGGTCGAGGAGCAACTTCGCGCCGGAGATCAACAGGAGTCGCAGTACGAGGCGCTCAAGACCTATCTGATGATGTATGACCCCGAGCACTTCGATGCGCCTTCGCTGAAGGCCCACGTCGAGTCCGACTGGGATGCACGCATCGGGCGCGAGCTCACCACCGAGCAGCGTGACCAGCTCAGCGGTCATCTCGACGCGCTTCTGGCGCAGGGCGCGGCGGTCTCCCCGCTGCCGCAGGACGCCAAGCTGATCGAGGCCACGCGAAACCAGCTCGCGTCGGTGTCGCTGCCGCAGCGGGTGTACAACCGGATGCGCCAGCGCGGCCTGGGTACTGAGTTCCCCGAGTTCTCAGTGGCGCGGGCCGGTGGTGGAAACGCGCCCCTGGTGTTCACCCGCGCCAGCGGTGCGCCGCTGACCAAGGGCGTTCCCGGGCTGTTCAGCTACGACGGCTACCACAAGGGGTTCCAGGCGGTCGTGGGCGACGTCACGAAGCAACTGGCCGATGAACAGGGATGGGTGCTGGGACTCCAGGGAGCCGACGCCAAGGGCGCAGAGGCCTTGCTCGGCTCGGGCCGGCTGGTCGATGATGTGCGACGGATCTACCTCAACGAGTACGCGGCTGCCTGGGAGGCGTTCATTGCCGACATTCGGCTGGTGCCGGTGACCAGCATCGCGCAGTCGGTTCAGACCACGCGTCTGCTGGCCGCGCCTGACTCGCCGCTCTTGCCGCTGCTCAAGGCCGTCTCCCGCGAAACCACACTGCTGGCCAAGGGCGTCGGTGCTACCGACACGGTCAAGGAAGGGCTGCGCGGCGCTGTGCAGGCCTCGCGCGACCGGCTGCTCGGTTCCGTTGGTGTGAAGGCACCGACGACCGGTGCGCCTGCCGCGCGCATCGAGAGCCTGGTCGACGATCGCTTTGTCGGACTGCGCCGGCTCGTCACCGCTCCCGAGGGTGGCAAGGCCCCCATCGAAGGGGTGATGTCTCGGCTCGGCGAGTTGCAGGTGCTGCTCACGGCGGTCGACGCCGCCGTGAAGGGAGGTGCAGCGCCTCCGGCTTCGCCACTGCCCACCCAGATCAAGGCAGAAGCCGCCAATTCGCCGGAACCGGTGCGCTCCATGCTCGATACGCTCGGCAACACCAGCTCGCGCGCGGCGTTGGTGCAGGTGCGCGAGAACCTGGCTCGCGACGTGCGCTCGCAGATCGGCGAGTTCTGCCAGCAGGCGGTGACGGGCCGCTTCCCGTTCGATCCCAACTCGACTCGGGATGTCACGCAGGCTGATTTCGCGGCCATCTTCGGCCCGGGCGGCAAGTTCGACCTGCTGATGCAGCAGAAGCTGGCGCCCTATGTCGACACCAGCACCCGACCCTGGAGCTTCCGACCGGTGGATGGCACCCCGCTGGGCACCGACAGCGGTTCATTGCCGCAGTTCCAGCGCGCAGCGGCGATCCGCGAAACGTTCTTTGCCGCCGGAGCAGCGGGACCCTCGTTGCGGCTGGAGTTCAAGCCGGTGGAAATGGATCCTGCACTGCAGCAGTTCGTGCTCGATGTCGACGGCCAGATCGTCCGTTATGCCCACGGACCGCAGATCCCGACCGTGGTGCAGTGGCCGGGACCACGCGGGTCGGGTCAGGTGCGCGTGATGGTGACGCCGTCGGGCTCGACGGGCATGGTGGCCGATGGACCCTGGGCACTGTTCCGGCTGTTCGAGCGCGTCAACTTGCAGCCGGGTTCGGCGCCAGAGAAGTTCCGCGCCACCTTCGACCTTGACGGCCGCAAGGCGGTGTTCGATGTCACGACCAGCAGCGTGCGCAACCCGTTCCGCATGGCCGAGTTGAAGCAGTTCACTTGCCCCAACGGTTTGTGACCCCAATGCCCGGACACCGGCAGGTTGCACGGATGGTCTGACATGGAACCGAAAGACGCACCCGGCTGGTTCGGCAAGCTGTCGTCGCTTGGCGACTTCGCGTCACGACGCTTGCCCGACGAGTGGATCCAGGCCTGCGACGGGTGGCTTTCGCAGTCGATCGCCGCCAGTCGGCAGCAACTGGCCGATCGCTGGCTGGAGGTGTACCTGTCCGCGCCGCTGTGGCGGTTCGCGTGGGCCCCGGGCGTGATCGACCGCGAGTGGTGGTTCGGCGTGCTGATGGCCAGTTGCGACAACGTCGGACGCTACTATCCGCTGGTCATTGCGCAGCGACGCGACCGACCGCCGCTGGATCGCGTCGCGTTCGATCACCTCGAGCTGTGGTGGATGCACATGGCCCAGGCCGCGATGCACACGCTGGCGGACCCATCGTCGCTGGACACCTTCGAACAGACCTTGCAGCATGCGCCCCCATGGCCGAGCGCCGGAACCGTGATGGTGCCGCAACTGCGACCTGCCCCGGGCCGCGAGCGATACGCGGTGGCCCCCGGTGCTTCTCTCGGCCAGGTGTTGCACGGTTTCTCGGTGAGCGAGCTGCACGGGAAGCTGGCGGGCTCGAGCACGTGGTGGCCGCTCGGCGAGGGCAGCCGCGAGGGCAGTGTCACCGTGGTGCCGGGCCTGCCACCGCCATCGCAGTTCGTCGACTTGTTGGGTGGGCAGTGGTGACCGACGCAGCAACGCCCTCCGCAGACCTGCCGCGGATCGTCTGACCCGCCAGAGAACCGGCCCTGCGGTGTTCAGGCGGGTGCAGCCGGCGGTCGAATGCGCGGCACCGTGTCATCCGACTGCATGCGGGTGACGTCCGCCGGGTCGCCCACCCAGATCGTGACGGCGGAGTAGTTGTCCTGCTTGGGGTTCGCACGCGTCACGATGCGCTGCTGCAAGCGGTCGAGCCACTCGTCGGGTGAGTGCGATTCGCCCAGCGTCATGGTGAGCGCGAGCGGGTCGAGCGGTTCCCACCAGCCGTCGGTGCAAAGAAGGAACACATCGCCGTCCTGCAGCTCGACGGGTCGGGCGACGGTGTGCGGCTCGACATCGCCGTCGATACCCAGCGCCGCCAGCAACTGGTTCTTCTGGGGGTGTGTGCTCGCCTGTTGCGGCGTGAGCAGCCCCGCACGCACCATGCGCTGCACGATGCTGTCGTCGGCGGTGACCAGATCGGTGACGCCACGGCGGATGCGATACAGGCGCGAGTCGCCCACGTGGGACCACAGCGCTGACGTTGCGTAGGGGTCGATCCAAATTGCGACCACGGTGCAGTGCATGCGCTCGTCAAGGTGGTCGGAGTCCTGGTGACGCTGCACCATCGCATGCGCAGCGCGCACGGCCAGTGTGAGGGTCTGCGGGGTGAACTCGACCGTGGGGTTGTGCAGCACGGACTCGACACAGGTCACCGCACGCTGCGCGGCTTCCGCGCCGCGGCGGTGCCCACCTGCACCGTCGGCCACCACGGCATACCAGCCGTATGGCCCGGCTCCGTGGCGCAGGTCGTCCTCGTTGGCCTGGCGGGCACCGACCTCGGTGCGGCTGGCGATGCGGATCTTCAACACGGTGCGTCAGCCCCCGCCGCCATTGCGCTTGAGCCTCTGGAGCTGTTGCTCGTAGGCCGCGAGAAAGGCTTTGCCGAACAGACTGTGGAAGTCTTCCTGCGCCTCGTCCTTGATGGCGTCGAAGTGCTGCAGGTACAGCTCCCAGAGCTTGGCCTTGCGGTTCATCGGCAAGACACTGTCAAGCAACGATCCGCCCACGAGCTTGTTCTCGAGCTCGACGGGCGCGAAGCGATCGAGCATGCCGTCGAGCGCGGCACGCATCCCGGCCACCGTGCCGATGGAGTGGCCGACCAGATCGTGCATCGCGTCGGTCATCGCTGCAGGGCCGGCCAGGAAGCCGCGCATGGTGGGTTGCAGCAACTGCTCGATGCCGGTGGTGGCGTCGGGCGAGAACTTCAGTGGGTTGTTGCCACGCGCCTGGATCATGGTGACTGCTGCACGCAGTTCGTGCTTGGTCGTGGCGCGCACGGCCATCAATTGCAGCGTGCCGTCCACTGCCGCCCTCAGCAGCGCCCCGATGTCGCGCATCATGCCCAGTGACACCGGCGGCATGCGACGCGCATCGACGCCAGCGCCGTCGCAGAACGCTGCCCACAGGGCATCGACCGCCGATGCCGGCATGCCGTCGGGTTCGGCGCTCGCCTGGGATGTAGCCGGCAGGCTCGGACCGGGCAGGCTGCCGGTGGACAGGTTCAGCTCGATGTCGGCCTGCGGGGCCTGTCCCATCGCCGGGCGCAGTGCGGTGCTGGGGGTTGGGCTTGCCCCAGCGCCGGCAGGCTGCAGCCAGTGCAGGCCGGTCGGCAAGATCGCCGAGTGCGCGACCGGCTCGGGGATTGGTGCTGCAGCGGCGACCTGCGGCGCCACGAACCCGGCATGAAGATCGGGCGTGTGGTTGGGGGCTGTGGGTGCGCGCGAGGGCGGCGGCGCATCCGTGCCACCAAACAGTGCCAGCGGATCGGTCGATACGGCGCCTGAGGTCGCGGGGACCCCCTGGGGTGCAGGGGGAGTCGGCCGATCCCATGGAGATGGCGCCGTTGGCGATGCTGCAGGAGCGCTGGCCATGAACTGAGCAAGCGGGTCTGCAGCGGAGCCAGCGTTGGCCCCGGGACCCGACAGGCCGAACAGGTTGTCGATCGACGCACCGCCGGCACGCGGCAGCAGGTCGGCAAAGGTATTGCCGCTTTGCTCCGGCTCTGGCCCGGGTCGTGCCGGCGCGGGTGCGGCGAACGGGTCGAAGTCGTCGGGCAAGCGCGTCGCGGGTTGCGGGGAGGCAGGGCTTGCGCCGGCTGCCCGTGAGCCGGGTGCGACCCCGGCCGGCGCCGGCATCAGGTCGGCGAACGGATCGATGGTTGGGGGGGACTGTGGCATCGCCGGGGCCCCGCGAGGCGGCGCGCCCCCCATCAGGTCGGCAAAGGGGTTGCTGCTGGACAGCGGGATGCCGAAGTCGGGCATACCACCAATCGACGGCGGCGCCGCGGGCCGAGGTACAGCCGCTGGCGTCGATATGGGCTCCCGATGGCCTTGCCGGTCGGCGCGCGGATCGAGTGGTAATCCACCCCCGGTGGCGGCAGCGCGCCCACGCGTGACCTCAGCGGCTCGCGGATCGTCCGGCCCGCCCAAGGCGACCTTGAGCAGGTAGCCGCCGATGCGGATCTGATCACGGTGGCTCAGCGGCGAGGTCTCGCCTTGGGCCAGCGTGCGCCCGGCGACGACGATGGGGTTGGCGCCGCCGACGTTCTTGATGAGGAAGCCCGCACCCATCGGGATGATCTCGGCCTGCAGGCGCGAGATGTGGCGCTCGGGGTCGGGCAGCGCCATGGTGTTGTGGTCGGCGCGGCCGATGGTGCCGCCCTGGCTGTCGAATACGGCCGTGATCGGCTGGGACAACGGTTGCTCGTTGAGCGACACCGCATGCAACGTGATGGTCATGGCCGGTTGGTCTGGTCGGGGCCTCGGGTCGCGGGCGGCGCGCCCTGCACAGCAGCGGACGACCAGCGCACGGCGTGAACGGCCGGACGTGGGTGCCGCAGATGTGAGGCTGGACACATCGTCGGGCGCCAGGGCCGGACCGGCAAGGTCCGAAAGTCACGCGCGGCCCGCAGCAAGCGGTCGCGACAGCACCGGTGCCACGCTGCTCGCCATGCGGCCTGTGCCTGATCGGGCGTCGCGCGGGCGCCACTCGTTACCAATTCCAGCAATTCGACTTCCGGGACCGAGCCGGTGCCTCGCCGCCTGTTCCGCCGCTCCACCGTCGCCACTTGGGCAGTTACCGTGGGCTTGTTGGTGCTGACCTGGCTGGACGATAATCAAGACTCACTTAGCCAAGGGCGCTGCCCCGAAAGGCTGGCCTCGTGCCTGCGTCGTGGGCGCGGGCTGCCCTGTCTGCCTTCGAGACCATCGCGAACCCCACCATGAAATCGCGCAGCATGCACGCGGGCCTCGTGCCCTGGGCAGCCGGCATTGCCCTGATCGCCGGTTGTGCCCAACAGCCGGCATCGCGCGATGAGTCGGCCACCCCGCGACCGACGCCGCAGACTGCACCTGCGCCCACGGCACCTGCTCCGGCTCCAGCGGTCGATGCGGCTCCAGCGCTGCCGCCATTGATGCCACAGGCCATCGCCAAGACGGTGACCGGTGCCATCGAGATGCTGGAGCTGGGACACGAAGATCAGGCGGCCGCCGAGCTGCAGCGCGTGCTGGCGGTCGAGCCCAACCACCGGCTCGCTCAGAGTCTGATGCGGCAGATCAAGGACGACCCCGTGGCCACATTTGGCAGAGAGTCGTTTCCGTACCGTGTCCAGGCCGGCGAGTCGCTGTCGCGCATCGCCCAGCGTTTCCTTGGCGATGTCCATCTGTTCTATGCCCTGGCGCGCTACAACGACATCAAGGTTCCGCGTCAACTGGCAGGGGGGCAGCAGATCCGCGTTCCGGGTAAGGCGCCGCTACCATCCGCACTGACGGCGCCGGCTTCGCCCGTCAAGGGTGGTGCGTCAGTGCCGCTAGCGACGACGACGACGCCGACACCGGCGCCCGCTCCGGCGGCATCGGCGCCAGCGCCCGATCCAGCGATCGAGGCGGCGCAGGCCGCCAAGGCACGCACCGAGACGATCAACCGCAATGTGCGAGCCGCGCGCAGTGCGTTTGCCAAGCAAGACCTCAATGGCGCTATTCGGGCCTGGGACGCTGTGCTCGAGCTCGACCCCGGCAACCGCACGGCCCAGCTCGAGCGCCAGAAGGCCATCGACCTGAAGGAAAAGCTCACCAAGGTGAAGTGAGCGAGCCCACTGGGTGGCGGCGCGCAGGTCGCGGTCAGGGTCTCAGCGGTTTTGCCGCGCAGCCGACGCCGGGGGCGCTGCTCGCAAGCCCCGGGTGGGTGAGTCGGGCAGGCGTTGCTCGAGCAAGTCGGTGAGCATCTTCTGAGCGGCGGCGTCCTGGCCGCGCTGGCTCAGGTGTGCCTGCAGCAGTGCAATCGCCGCACCCACTTCGCCCTGGGTGGCGAGCATGGCGGCGTGTTCGACCACGTTGCGATCGCCGCCGCTGCTTTTGGCTGCTGGGTCGGGTTTGGCGGCTGCGCGGCTGTCGACCCGAGCCGGGGGGCGCGTTGGCGATGGCTGCCGCACCAGCGTGAGCCTCGAAAGCTTGCCAAGGTGCTGCCGCTGTATACGTTCGCGCTCGAGTACGCGCAGCGCATCGGCTGCGCCAGAGTGCGTTGGCGCCAGCGCCAGCGCCCCCAGATACTGGCTCGCGGCAGCATCGATTTCACCGCGCCGGCGGGCGGCATCTGCGCGCGACAGGCGCTCGGTCAATGCGGACTCGAGCTGTGCCTGGGACTGCTGGCGGCTCGCGGTGTAACCGCTATGCCCCGGCCGCAAGGTGAGCAGCACGTCCCAGGCCCATACCGCGTCCGCCCACCGGCCCTGTCGCGAGGCGGCTTCGGCCGCCTGCACCTGGCGGCTCTCGAAATCGGCGGTCGGGTCGGGTGACGTGGGCGCTGGGGCGGGGAGCGCCGGCGGCGGGCTGGGCGTGGGCGGTGCGCTGCCGCAGCCGGCGAGCGCCGCGGCCAGAACGGATCCCAGCTGGATGGCCAGAGGCAACCGCGCGCGGCGCCGATGCATCGATGCCCAGGCGCCGGAGGCTACCATGGTGCCCCCAGGCGGCGGCTGGTCTGCAGCCGCGACTTGAAGTCCTCGAGGTCGTGGTCGCCGAAGATCATGGTCCGCCGCAGCATCAGCGGGTGCGAGAAAAATGCATTGCCGCCCGGATTGACAGTGACGCCCAAGTCGTAGCGCTGGCGCGTCATGGCATCGAGCACCACCTCGTTCGCGTCGCCAAATGGATAGGCGAAGTGCCGAACCTGAACCTGCGCTGCGCTCAGCCGCCGCTCCAGCATCTCGCGTGGCGCGCGCAGCTCAGTGGCCACGGCCTGCCGGTAGCGATCGTCCGTCTCGCCTGGGGCGCGCTCGATGAGGTTGCGGTGTGTCTTGGAGTGTGCCTGTACGTCGACCAGCCCCGACTGCGCCATCTCGGCCAGCTGTGACCAGCCCAACCCGTCACCAGTGCCGACGAAGTCGGTGTAGACAAACAGCGTGGCAGGGAACCCATGCTTGCGCAGCAGCGGAAAGGCGTGGCGATAGACCGACTCGTAGCCGTCGTCGAATGTGATCACCACCGATCGCGGCGGCAGTGCCTCGCGGCCTGCCAGGAAGCCAACCAGTTGAGACAGCCGGATCACCCGGTACCCGTGCTGTGCCAGCCACTCGAGCTGGGCCGCAAAAGACGCGGGTGACACGACCATCTTGTTGCTGCCAGTGCCAAAGCGGTGATAGCAGAGGATCGGAACGGTCTGGAACTCGTTGCTGCGCACGCCGGTCGGGTTCAGGGGGGCCAGCGGCACCACCAGCGGCTGCAGCGCTTGCAGCGCCTGTTCAGGGTTGGCCTCGCTGATCTGCCAGGCACGGTCGGCGCGGCCCAGCAGCCGGGCGGCGATGGCTTCCAGCCGATCGCCGCGCTGGGGTTGGTAGATGAGGAGCTTCTCGTTGCGCCCGATCACCTGGCCCGCGGCGCCGGGCCAGCCTTCGGCTGCTGGTGCTGGCGCCTCGGCGGTCGTGATCGCAGCCTCGGGCGATGCAACGGGACCGGTCCGCGGCGCACCCGCACAGCCAGCCAGACTGGCGATGCACGACGCCAGCCACAGGTGTTGGCGCCAATACGACGGTCGAGTCATGTCAGTGGCGACCGGTAGCCGGCCATCGAATTGCATCCAGTGCCCCCCGGGGGTCCATGGAGAGCCTCGCCTCGGGATTCAGCGGCCGCTGCCGGGTTGAGATGGCGGCGTGCCGTTGCTGGGGCTGTCGAGTCCGGCCGGTCGGCTGTCTGCTGGAACGCTCCTGCCGTCCAGCGGCACGGGCAGGCTGTCGCCTGTAGCGCGCCGCGAAGCCTGCGTGTAGATGCCAGTGTGGCGGCCGGTGGGCACCATCGTCGGTGGCGACCCGATGGCACCGACTTCGCGATCTTGCAGCGCCTGGGCCATGGCATCGAACGCCTGGTAAAGCTCGCCGAACTCGTCGCGACGCTGCTCGTTGATGCGGTGGTCGAAGCGACCCTTGCCGATCTCGGTCATCGAGTCCGCCACCAGGCGGATGGGCTTGGCAAACCAGTTGGCCACGAAGTACATCGCCACCGCCACAGCCAGCACGGTGACCACTGCGAGCACGATCATGAGTGTGATCGACAGCCGCGCCACCTGCGTGAGCGGCTCCTCGGGGATACCCAGTGCCACGCGGCCGACTTGCTTGTCCTGGAAGGTGACGGGCGCTTCGAAGCCGAGGACAGGGCTGCCATTGACCACATAGCGCGTGGCGGCGATGCCTGACAGGCGTCCGAGCGACTCCGCGCCTTCCGGGCGATAGACCTGTCCGACGAGGTTGGCCTGGCTCGATACGCGAACCACACCGCCGAGGTCGATGACGGTGACGCGCTCGAAGTTGCGCGTCTTCATGATTTCCTGCACCGCGACCTCGACGGCATCCCAGTCGTCGCCCAGTACTGACGCCGCGTTCTGCGCAGCGATGAACCGCGCGAGCGAGGCGCCATAGTCGCTGACCTGCGCCATCATGGCGCCGTACTGCCGCTGCGTGACCACTGCGGTGGTCAGACCCATCACCACGGCCACGATCAGTGCCATGGTGGCGGCCCACTTCACGCGCAGCGGCACGATGCGGGCGCGGCCCTTGTCGCGGGCGGCCTCGTCGAGTTCGCCGAGCACCTTGGCCAAGGCGTCTGCAAGTTCCTTCCCGGTCTGGAAGCGGTTGCCGGGCTGCTTGGCCAGGCAGCGGTCGATCACCCGACGCAGCGAGGCCGGTACGTCCTGGCGGTACTTGCTGATTGGCGTGGGGTCGTCCTTGGCGATACGGGTGGCCACCGCCACGAGCGTGTCGCCGCGGAATGGCCGGCGCCCGGTGAGCATCTGGTAGAGCACGATGCCGGTAGAGAACAGGTCGGAGCGACCGTCGAGCTTGTCGCCATTGGCCTGTTCGGGAGACATGTACTGCGGCGTGCCCAGAACGTCGCCCACCCGGGTGTGCTCACCCTCGGAGGTGTCTTCGATGTGGGCGATGCCGAAGTCGGTGACCTTGACGGTCTGCGTACCGCTCAGGCGCATGATGTTGCCGGGCTTGATATCGCGGTGAACGATGCCCTTGCCGTGGGAGTAGTCGAGCGCCCGCGCCAGTTGCATGCCCATGACCACCACGTCGCGCACGGACATGGTGCGGTGCTTCTCGAGCTCGTCGGCCACCGAGATGCCGTCGATGAGTTCCATGGCCATGTAGGGCCGGCCGTCGATCTCGCCGACGTCGTGCACGGTGACGATGTTGGGGTGCGACAGGCCGCCCGCGGCGCGTGCCTCGCGCAGGAAACGGGCTCGGTACTCCTCGTCGGCGCACAGCGAGGCGTGCAGGAACTTGATTGCCACGTCGCGGTTGAGGGTGGGGTCGTGCGCGCGGAACACGGTGGCCATGCCGCCGCGGCCCAGACGCTCGCGGATCAGGTAGCGCCCGACCTGCTGAACCGTGCTGTCACCTGGCTGCTCGGGGCTGCCAGGCAATGTGGCCGCGCGCGTGCGCTGCGGCGACACCGGCAATTCGGTGGCGGGGCGGCCGAACACGTCGCCCAGCAGGCCGCTGCTGAGCAGGCCCGGTGGCGGGGTGGGTTGCTGGGTGGGGGCGAAGGCGTCGTCCTCGGGACGTGCCGATGCGACCGTGCGGGGCGGGGGTGCGACCTGCGCACCACGGATGATCATGGTCTGCTCGTAGCCGGAGGAGCGCAGGGTGGGCGGCGAATGCGGCATCGGTGCTGCACGTGTCGCTTCGGCCTCGGCCTCGTGCGATTCGGTGCGCGTGGGCATCGGCGCCGCCGGCGGCATCATCACGCGGGTCACCTCGGCGTCTTCCGCCGTTGCGGGTGGCAGCGGTAGCAGCGGCGAGGCCGCTGGCATCATCACTCGCGTCGCCTCGGCGTCTTCCTCGGCGGGGCCGGTGCCCGGCGCGCCCGGAGTCTGCGATGCGATGGGCGGCACGGGATGGCTGGGCTGACTCATGGGTGCATGCGTTCGTTCAGTGGGCCATTGGGCCGGGCGTGCGCCGTGGCCGGCGCACGGCCGCCATCATGCGCCAAACCAGCCGGCCCCCGCCATCCCCAATGTCACCGGTGGCTACCGCGGCGCACTGGACGTGGCGGAAAAGCGCCTGAATGCATCCAGTACGCGGCGGGTCAGGGCGTCGTCGGCGGGCCAGTGGGTGAGATAGATCACCAGCGTGCCGTTGGCTTCGGGCAAGCTGGGCGAGGGCGCGCGCAGCAGGCGTTGCAGGTTGCGCTGCGCCACCTCGGGCGTGGCGCACTCCATGACATGGAAGACGCGGCGGCGGTCGTCGCGCGGTGTGTAGCCCGCCATCGCACGCACTCCCTCCCAGGAGCCCGGATGCACCGCGCGGGCATCTACGTCTATGCCGGAGTCGGCAAAGTGGCGCTGCAGTGCGTCCAATCGACCCGGCAGCACCGGTTCGCCCAGGAACCCGTGCTGCCATGCGAACCAGCCGCCGGCCAGCAGGGCCAGCAGTCCGACCAGCAGCGCGATGCCCAGGCCCATGGCGCGGCTCATCGGCTGCGTGCCGGTGCTGCGGCGGCTGGACCGCGGTGGCAACCGCGCGGCTTCACGGCGCCAGCATCATCACGTTGGCCTGGCTGGGTACGATGCGCGCACCCGGCGCATTGGTGCTGTTGCTCAGCGACACGCTGGTCAGCCGGGTGGCGGGCAGGCCGTAGATTAGCACGGTGAACGCGCCGGTGAGGTGGCGCTGCGGGCCCATCACCGTGCCCGAGGCCACGCCCATCGAGACGCCGGCGTTGTCGCCGTTGGTCATGGGGGTGACGGTGCCCATGTTGTGGGCCGGCATCCCCATGATCAGCACATTCACGACGTTGGGGATCGCGGTGGGGCCCAGCTCGATGTTGGGATACGGTATGGGCACCGGCGCCGGCGTGGGCGTCAGGCACACATCGGGGAAGTGCAGGCTTATCCCCATCATCTGCGTATTGGCGAACATGGCGTGACCGTGAGGTTGAGGTAGGGGCAGGGATCAGCCGAGGTGGATCTGGGTACCGCGCACCTTGACCAGCCGGTCGCCCTCGGAAAGCAGGTTGCGGCCCTGCAGGTGCATCAGCTCGCGCGCACGGTGGTCCACGACCTCGGCATCGAGCGCGTCGACGCCTTCCACGCTGCGCCGGTACTGCTGCGCGTGGTGGTTCTGGTGGTCGAACACCGTGGTCAGTGCCTGGCCGACCAAGCGCAACTGGCCCAGCGTGGCCTGGCACAGCTCGCCCACAGACTGCAAGGCGCGATACACGATCGAGACCTGCCCGGCGCGCACCTCGAGCCGCTCGCAATCGAGTGCGCATTCGGTGGCGTTGATGCGCACGCCCTTTGTGGCCTCGATGGCGAGTTGGCCATCGCGCACACCCAGTGTGGCCTCCGGCCCCAGCTGCAGCCGCACAGCGGATGCGCTGGCCGATGCGGTGTCGGCCGCCGTGGCCGGACGCGCGAGAACGCCGAGGATGTACACCGCGTCGTCGCCGCCGGGTCGTGCCACGCGCCAGCAGGCCACCTCGTCGCCCGCTTCGGGCACTACCAGGCAACCCAGTGCCCGTCGGGCGCCGGACATGCGGGTGCCGGAGCGCACGGTGCATTCGTCGCCCAGCGAGGTGACCACCGTCGCGACGAAAGGCACGGCCAGGGCCTGCGTGCCCAGCGCGTCGGCCCAGTGGCCGCTCATGGAGGTGTCGGGTTGTCGGGTCAGGTCGGGTGTGTCCATGGGTGGCCTGCAGGGGTGCGGATGTGGATCGGGCGGGTCGGATGGGCCGGGCGCGAGTCAACGGGCCGCGGGGCCGTCTTCGGCCCGCGCGAGCACCGGATCGGTCTCAAGGGCACGGGCGCGGTCGGTGTAACGTGCCTGCGGATCGCGTACCCGATGCAGCTTGGCGCGAAACATCGTGGCGCCCTGGAAGTCGCTGCCGGAAAGTTCAGCATGCGAGAAGTCGGCGTAGGTGAGCTCGGTGTCGACCAGCGAGCACTCGGTGAGGCGGGCCTGTGTCCAGACCGTCTGGTAGAGGTTGGCGCGTTCGAAGCGGCAGCGCTGCCAGGTCGAGCCGACGAACAGTGCCTGGGGCAACTGCGCAAGTGAGAAGTCGCAGCCCTCGCCCTCGGCCCCGGGAAACAGGGCCTGCGGTCCTTGGGCGTGGCGCAGCCGGGCGCCGCGCAGCTTGGCATCCTTGAAGTTGCACTTCTCGATGCGGGCCTCGGTGAAGTCGGCCTCTTCGAGCACACAACCGGTGAACTGCACGCCCATCAACTGCATGCCGGCGAACGAGCGGCCGTTGAGCGCGGTCTCGTTGAAGCACACCAGGTCCAGCGTGCCCCGGGCCAGGCTCGCGCCGTCGAGCACGCACTTGTGGAAGGTGACCTGCCGCATCGGGATGTCGTCGAGCCTGGCCTGCGCCAGCGAGCACTCGGCGAATGTGCTGCGGTCGAGTAGCGCGCCCGTGAAATCGCTGCCGTCGAGCCGGCTGCGCACGAACGTGGCCAGGTTGAGGTCGGCTTGGCGCAGTGTCGAGCGCAACAGCGCCGACATCGCGAACTTCGCGTTGCGCACATGGGCCCCGACCAGGCGCACACCCTCGCCGATGCACTGGTTGAAGGTGGCGCCGCGCAACAGCGCTTGTTCGAAGCATGTGCCATCGAGGCGGCAGCGGTCGAAGGTGGCTTCACGCAGGTCAGCACCGGTGAAGTCGGAGCCCGAGAAGTCGACCTGGTGGAACAGCGCACCGGCCAGCGGCAGGCGGGTGAACTCCATGCCGGCCAGCCGCAACTCGGCCACGGGACGGCCAAACTGCACCTTCAGCACCAGGCGCTGGGCATCGGTGAGGTCGTCACGGTCGTCGTTCATGGTCGCACGGGTGCGTCGGCTCAAGTCGAGGGTGTCGGCTCGCGACGGGGATAGGTCTTGGCGCGGTCCAGCGAGGCTCCGATCAGCACGGTGCCGGCATCCATCTGGACGCGCGACAGGTCGCTGCCGTACAGGTTGGCGCCGCGCAGTGTGCAACCGCGCAGATCGGCGCGCTGGGCGATGGCGTTCATCAGGTTGGCGCCGGCCAAGGCGCCGCGCTCGAGTCGCGTCTTGATGAGCAGCGCACTGCGCAGCGAAGCGCCGGTCAGGTCGGCCTCGGCGCAATCGCTCTCGCTGAGGTCGGCCTCGTCGAGTTGCGCCTCGCGCAGGATGGCCTGCACCAGACGGGCACCCCGCAGGTTGGCGCCCTTCATGCGTGCCTGCGTGAAATCGGCGGTGCTGAAGTCACAACCGTCGACGAACACGGCGCGTTCCAGACTGGCCTGGGCGAATCGAGTGCCGACCCCGGTGCACTTGACGAACGTGGCCGTGTCCAGCCGGGCGCCCGCAAGGTCCACACCCGAGAGGTCGCACTCAACGAACGTGGGCTGCGCGAGGTGGCAGCGGCTCATCACCATGTCCTTGAGCACCGCCTTGTGGAACAGCAGTCCTTCGGCCTGTACCGAACGCCAGTCGGCCAGGCCGAAGGTGGCGCCGTGCAGTTGGGCATGATCGAGTCGTGCGCCGCGCAGGTCGGTCTGGGCCAGTGCGGTGTCGCTGAAGTTCACGCCGCTGAGGTTGGCCTGCACCAGCCGCGTGGTCGTGAGGATGCTGCGACCCAGGTTGGCGCCCGTGAAGTCGGCACCGGTGGCATCGGCAGCGCTGAGGTTGGCGCGCGCGAGCACGGCATAGGCGAAGCTCGCCCCTCTGAGCACGCTGCGCGACAGGTTCGCGCTCTCGAGCCACGCACCGGTGAAGTCGGCGCCGGTGAGATCGAGCTCGGACAGATCGGCCCCGGTGAGATCGACACCGGCAAAGCTCTTGCCCTCGGCATGGGCCTGCCGCACCGCATGTCGCAGCACGCGCGCGCGCTCGGGCGGCAGCGGCTGTGCCGGTGCCTGCGCATGGGCCGTCTGCAGGTAGGCCGAGCGCTGCATCGCCTCGACCTTCACCAGCTTGGGTGCGATGGCCTGCACATCGATCAGCGGGCGGCTGGTGCCCTGGGGCACGGCCGCCTGCAGCTGCGCCAGGTGCTGCGCCGCCCGGTAGGTCGGTGGCCCGCGGTGCACCAACGACTGCGGATCGATGCCCATCCGTTCCATCTTCGCGCGCGCTTGCGTCAAGGCCTCGGCGGCATCGATGGCCGCGTTGACCTGTGCGTTCATCGCTTCGGCCTGCTTGCGTGCGAGGTACTCGGGGATCTGGTCCAGCGAAGGGATCGGCTCGGGCGCGGGCAGCTTCAGCCCCAGGCGGGCCGGATCGACGCCCTTGGCTCGCGCCTCCTCGATGGCTGTCTTGACGTCGAGTTCCGCGCCGCGGCGTGCATTCTGGACGGCCGCTCCTTCGGGATGATAGTCAGCCGTCACCGCCTCGAACTCGGGATCGGTGCCCACGCCGCCCTCGGGCAACAGGTCAGACTCGCGCATCGCATACAAGGCGCCGTGCTCAGGGTGGCGGCGTGCCTGCAGGGCATCGAGATAGTGCTGCTCGCCGCGTGGCGCATCCAGGCGCTCGATGGCGCCGAGCAGGGTGTGGATGTCGCTCGCATCGTCCTCGCCGCACTCGGCCAGACCTTGAAACAACGCGATGCCGCGCTCGGCATGCGGGAAGAACCACAGCGTCGCCAGGCGCAAAGGCACCTCGCGCAGGCGAGCCATGGCGCCGTCGCCGTAGTCGGCGAAGATGCGCGCGCGCATGCCCGGCAACACGCCCTCGACCTTGGCCTGCTGCGGGTGCATGTGAACGAACTCGAACGGCTCATCGCCACGAGGCGGCTGCTCGAACCACTGATCCTCGCTGGCCAAGTTGAAGTAGCGCCAGTCGATGTCGCTGGCGAATCCCGGCGACTGCTCCTTGAGCCAGCGCTCGTCGTAGGTGCCGGCATGCCGGGTGCGCTGGGGCCAGCTGCAGTCGATCGGGCGCAGCGTCGCCGCGGGCACCGCGTCGCCCGGATGAGTGGGGTGGCGACCGGGCAGCACCACCTGTGGCAGCCAGTGCACGGCGCCGCGCTCGGCCGGCACTCGTCCCATGCCCAGCGGGTTGGATGGATCGGCGGGGCCGCCATAGGTGTGCTGCCAGTCCAGCGGCACGTCCCGGAATGGCTGGGGGTCCTCTGCGCGGCCTCCCACCCAGCGGCGGGGCCCGAACACATGCAGGGTCTTGGCCAGGGGGCCTACCCGGGCGACCACTTCGAGCGCCCGCGACGATCCACCGGGTGCCCAGGCATGGCCTCGGACCAGGTACTCGCTGCGCAGCTTGACCACGCCCTCGTCGATCAGCGGCCCTTCGGGCATCTCCTTGCCCAGGAAGTTCCACATCGACATCTCGGTCCACACCGCGCCCTGCCCGGCGGGGCGGAACGGGAAATACAGGCTGGCGGTGACGCTCAGGCCCAGCCGGCGCCGGTACTCGACGCAGCGCGTGGTCAACCCGAGGGACAGCGGCTTGAAGGTCTGCATCGCGCCGTTTCAGTGACCGCCGCCCGGCGAGGGTTCGGCGCCATCGGCCGGCGCGCCCAGGCCAGTGGTGGGGTCGCTGGCTGGGGCGGCCCCCGGTGTCTCGTTGGCCAGGCTCGCGGTCTGGGCCGCAACCTCGGCGTCCGAGATCGTCTGCGAATACTGCTCGGCAGTGGGGTGCGTGAAACGGGAGTCGAGTGCTGCGCGCAAGCGCGCCTGCACGGCGGGTGTCAGGCGCGGATCATTGAGCAGCTTGTTGACGTCGGCCTCGGCCTGCGAGCGGGCATCCATGGTCGCGGCGCCACCGAAGCCCAGTGCGAAACCGCCGCCCACCGCGGCAAAAATCGCCGCGACGACGGTCGGCCCGGCGCTCAATGACGCCGTGGCGGCACCCGAACCGCCGCCTGCGTTGAAGAGCTTGAAGCCGTTGTTGTCCAGGCTGAAGCCCGCCAGCGACATGTCGAGTGCCGTGATGCCGAAACTGGCCACCCCGTTCTCGATCGACAGGGCGGCGCTGTTGGCCATGTTCAGGCCGACAAAGTTGGCGACCTGCATGCCGAGGAAGCCAGAAACGTCGATCCCCGCCGAACTGGCGTTGTGCAGGCCCGAATACACCTCGGTGGCCGGACCCATCGCCACATCGCGCGACACGCCGATGTAGGTGTTGGTGTTCGCTCCCAGCACCGTGTCGTTGCCTTCGAAGATAGTGCGGTTGAACTGGTTGCCGGTAAAGTCGAAGTTGCCGGTGGCGCTGAACTTGAACGCGCTGGCCTTGGCGTTGTAGCCCGACGGGGCTTCGAAATTGATCGTCGCGTCGGCCTTGAACTTGAAGTCGGCACCCTTGACGAACCACAGCGGCCCGAAGTCGAAATAGCCCTCGGTGGACTTGAAGATGTACTTGTCCTGCGTCCAGCACTTGCGCTGGCCCTTGGTGTACTCGCCGCGCTCGTTGGTGACGATGGTGTCGTAGCCGTCGGTGACGATCTGCTCCTGGTGCCCCTTGACGAACACCTTGCGAAGTCCCTTGACGTAGTAGGTCTCGCCGTCGTCTTCGACATAGACCTCGCGGCCCTTGACGACGTTGATCTTCTGGTGGTGGAAGATCTTCACCGTCTGGTCATGGCCGACGGTCAGCGACTCGTCGTTCTCGACCTCGGTGTCCAAGTTCTTCTCGGCGTGCAGCCAGACCTGTTCGCTGCCTTTCTTGTCCTCGAAGCGCAGGGCGTTGGCGTTGTTGTAGGCGCCGCCCTTGGTGGAGCGGGTGAGCACGCCGGACTGGCTGGCGTT
>Ga0154020_10000706_pt1 | contig 41000 bp, 37 predicted proteins | sample Klosneuvirus_201_FD_109709 | JGI IMG/M metagenome (GOLD analysis project Ga0154020, IMG submission 109709) | Active sludge microbial communities from wastewater, Klosterneuburg, Austria - Klosneuvirus_20160825_MG | ecosystem: Engineered > WWTP > Aerobic digester > Activated sludge | place... | reverse complement strand
TGGCTATGGCGCAACGCGAAGCCCGGGAAGGAGGTGAATTGATTTTTCATTAGAATGGCAGCGAAGGCGCTTGCGTTTAAATTCTGCGCTTTCCTGTCCTATTTTCTTTGGCGCAGAATTTTTTACTTCGCTAGCCATTCTTGAAAAATCAAGAGAGCGCCAGCAATTGTTGCGCCTTGTCTTTTGGTTACTTTTCGACAAGGAAAAGTAACAAAGAGTTTAGTTGATTTTTACAAGTTGTTTGCTTCTCGGGCTTGTGTCACGCCCGATTATGCCGTTCGGGCGGGTTTGGTTCTTTTTAACTTGCACTGTGCCTTAGCCCTGAGGCTTGCCCTGAGCTTGCCGAAGGGGGCGCCGAAGCATTAAGGTAAAAGAACGTACGAAAACTATACACTTCTATACCACCTGATATTGCAGAATCAAAACGTCTTCGTTACTGCATATGACCTCCTGTTTTCGCTAATACGAATTGGAATTTCATCTATTTTTCGAAGGTCGAAGGCGGGATTGGTTAAAGTTGGGCTTCAGAAAATTTCGAAAATCTATTTGCCCATCTCTTAAACTGAGCAAAGCTCGCTTCAGGATTCAGGGTTTGATGTATGTTTAAGGCTAGAGCGATTCGAAAATTTATTCACCCACAAAATCCATAATGCAAAAATAAACCCATAAACCAAAAACGTAAAGGTATAGGTATGGTTAAAATCCAATAAGCGGTAATCGTAATTGGCAATAATAGCCAGAGCCACCACCCGCAGTATATTAATAAGGTGTATGGCTAAAATACCGCTAGGGATAAACCAGACCTTGTGTTTCCATGGACCCGGATAGGCGATAATAAACACCGTAAACAAAGAAAAAAGAGAAATGGCATTACAATTGCTGCCCACCCAAACCCCGTTGGAACCATCAATGCCCAATACCTGCATATCTCTGTCTTGCAAAACTTTAAAGGTTTTATAACCCAATACTTTCAGGCCTAGCTCTGCCCCCTCAATGATCCAGGAAATAAAACGCTGATCATAATAGGTGTAACGTAATACTACAAATTGATGGATAAGAAAAAGCAACAAATAAAGGGCAGTGGCCGAAAGAAGGAATTTTACAAATGCCGAAGGAGTTACCTGTACCTTCAAAATTCAGGGTTTAAAGAGAGGTTTTGCCATTTTTTCGGGCATCCCTGAACTTTTTGGCACCGTAAGCAGCTCCGGCCGCCATTAAAAATACAATCCCACCGTCGATAGGAATACATGGTGGAGGCCAACAGCCGGGTGTACCTGATGGCGGGGGGGCAGGGGCCGCAAAAGTGCTGAGACTAAAGCCAAAAGCCAAAAAGAGGAATAAACGGCGGATAAAAAGGTTCATTACAGTTCACGAAAATAGGCTTTTTCCTGCAAAATCCCAAGATTTGGCTATATTTGTTAACAAATCGGCTTGTGAGTTCCATCCCCCTCAAACAAAAAAAACAAGGCATTGTTTCCGCCAAGGATTTTAATCTGATCCTGCGCATCTTAAGCGCCAATTGGTGGATTTTATTGATTGTTTTGCCGGTTTTTTATGGTGTGGGCACTTTGTATGTATACCGGCTCACCAATGTGTACAAGGCTTCTACTGAAATATTATTAAAAACCAATGATACCTATTACCAAGGCAATGTTTTAACCGATGCCAATTTTTACGGCTACGGTTCTTATATCGATAACCTCAACGAAAAACGGGTGATACAATCTTATGACCTGGCCGGGCAGGTGGTGGATAAGTTGATGGACAGGCTACAGGTGTCTTATTTTATTGTGGGCAAGGTACGCACCACCGAACAGTTTAGTGGTATGCCATTTAAGGTGGTGATTAATTCCCTTAACGCAGAACTTTATGAGAAAAAAATAGACCTCAATATCATTGACTTTGAAAAATACCAAATACAATATGAGCTTAACGGAGAGAACAAAAGCCATGAAGGGTTTTTTGGAAAAGAGCTCGTGGATTTAAATTTTAGGTTAACTATAGAGCAGGAAAATAATTTTACCAAGGAAACCGCCCAAAATTTAAAAGAGGTGTTTTACCAGTTTATGGCACACAGCCGCAACCAAATCATTTACACAATTCAAAGTAATTTAAGCATAGAAAACCCGGAGTTCACCAATATTTTGCGTTTGGAATTAAAAGACATTTTACCGGAAAGGGCGGTGCTGGTGCTGGATACCCTCAATGCCGTTTACGCCCTAAACCGCCTGAAATCCAAGTTCGAATTGAACGACAGAACAGTGAGTTTTATCGACCGGCAATTGAACGAAATTACCTTTTCCTTAAAAAGCATAGAAGACACCATGCAGGATTACAAGGAAAAAAAATCCATCATTAATCTGGATTGGCAACAGGAAGATTTTCTAACCAAAATATCAGCTTATGATGGGCAAAAATCACAAATGCAATTGCAGGTGAATGCCCTTAACGATTTGGAAACCTACATTATTGAAGACAAGGACCCCCAGTTTTTACCCCCTACCATATTTATTGTGGAAAAAACCGGGTTTCTAAGCCAGGCCGTTACTGAATTGTACAACAAACAAATTGAGCTCAATAAGGTGTATAGCAAGGCTACTGATAGCAACCCCCTAATTTCCGACCTAAAAGAAAGCATTGCCAAAATCAAACGCGATTTGCTTACTTATATCAGCAACAGCCGCAAAGCTACTCAGCAGCAAATTGAAAACCTGGACAAGGAGATCCTCTCCTACATCAACGAAGCCAAACTGATACCAGGAAAAAAAAGGGACATGCTGAACATACAACGCAAGGCGGCGGTGAGCGAACAATTGTATAATTTTTTGTTGGAGAAAAAAGCCAGCACCAAAATTGCCAAAGCCAGCATAGTGCCGGATATAAAAATAGTGGAAGCTCCCCGTAACGCAGGCATTGACTCCCCCAACAAAACTGGTATACAACGTAATTTTTTATCTGCCGGGTTGGTTTTGGCCATCATCATTATTGGTATTAGGGTGGCTTTTTTTACCAAGATAAAAACGGTAGAGCAACTCAAGGAGCTTACAGAACTGCCATTGATTGGGGTATTGCCTATGGTGAAAACGGAGGAGAGCGAAGGTTTGGTGGTGGATAAAAGCCCGAATTCTATGATCTCTGAAGCTTTTAGGAATTTGCGGACTAATTTGCAATACGCCAATGTGGATGTCAACGCCAAAACTTTTTTAATCACTTCTTTTTTACCCTCCGAGGGCAAAACCTTTACCAGCTCTAATCTGGCGGTGATATTGGCTAAATCAGGGAAACGCACGGTGTTGATGGAATTGGATTTGCACAAACCCAGGGTGTACAAACGTTTTATGGCCGGGGACAAACAAATTGGCATAACTACCTACATTACCGGTAACAGTAGTTTTGAGGACATTGTTTCTGAAACCCATATCCCCAATTTGTATTGTATGTATGCAGGGCCTGTGCCTCCCAATCCTTCGGACTTTGTACTGTCAGAAAGATTAAAGGAAATTATTGAACGCGCCAAAAAGGAGTTTGATTATGTGATTATAGATACCCCTCCTGCGGGGCTTTTATCGGATTCCATCTACCTGATACAGTTTGTGGATTCTTCCATATTTGTACTGAACACCAAAAGCAGCAGCAAAAAAACCCTGAATATTCTGGAAGAAACCATCAGCAATAACCGCATTAAAAATGTGTCATTGGTATTAAACGGCATTGCCAAAATTGGTAAGCGCTATTATTACCAGGGCTATGGGTATTCCTATGGCTATTCTTATGGGAAGAAGGGCTAAAAGATTTTGTCATGCTGAACAGCCTGCCCTGAGTTTGACGAAGGGAGTGAAGCATCTATGGCGGGACTTTAATTATTTTAGTTCGAGAGTTCAACCCGCCTAGGCTGGTACCTGCGCTAAAGCTACGGTACCTGAGAAAAGCTCCGGCGGGCAGGGGTTCAGTTTTTAAAGGATTTTGTCATGCTGAATGCTAGTGAAGCATCTAAGGCGGGGTTTTAAAAAGCGTTCAGATCCTTCCCCAGATATACATCGGGATCAGGATGACAAGGGTACTCTGTCATTCTGAACGAAACGAAGTGGAGTGAAGAATCTATAAGGAATCAAAAAACTTTAATACTTCACCAATCTCGGATTGCGAGTTAAAGATTCGCGTCACTAATAGCTTCTCCAAGATTCCTCCGCCTCAAGCCTTGCCAATTGCAGGACAAAAACGGTGTATTTTTAGGTAGGTTGATATGAAGCTTGAGAAGCCTAGCTTAAATCTTAAGCTCCCCTTAGAATTATCGGGGCTAAACCATAAGCCCCCAACGTTTTGTGATTCAGAAAAATAGACGTATTTTTAGGCTGTGATTTCAATTTTTACCATGAAGAGACATTTCATATTTAAAGTTTTTGTATTACCTGCAATAGTGCTCTTGAGTTTTATGCAAACTAGTAAAGCAGCTATCTACACTTACACTGGCAGTGTTATCACTAATGTGAATTCCTGGACGGATGGTTCAAACTTTCCAGCCACCTTTGCCAATCCAGGTGATACTTGGATTTTTGACGGTAGCGTTGTTGCCGCTGCAAGCTTAAATTCTGTTTGGGGCATTGATGCTTCTGCTACTGTACAACTAACTGGCCCGTTTACACTTACATATGCATCCGGGGCTAGTATTGGCAATGCGTTTCTTGTGATGAATTCCGGTTCCGTTTTGATTCTGAACACAAATCATAATTTTCTTAGCTCAAATACTACATTCAATGCGGGCTCCCAAGTAGTTTATGCAACGGGAACTAGTTCCCTAATTGCAGATCAGTATTCAAATTTAGATATAAATGGCAATATTTCTGTTAACGCTGCAAATGTAACTATACAAGGAAGTTTTACAATTAAAGACAGTAGAACGTTGTCGCTTGAAAATGGTGGCGTATTAAACATCAACGGCAGCTTTTCCACATTAAGCTCACCAAATTCGGGGCAAATTAGTACTGGATCTGGTAGTGGTGATATAAATATCGGTGGTGTTGGTAGCTTCGTTTATATTAGATGTTTCAATGCTAATATCAATAATTTCACTGTAAATTCTTCAAGATTAATCTTTTCTGTAGGTACCTTAACTGTTTCAAATCATTTTAATATATCATCAGGTACGTGGGCATTAGAAGGCAGCAGTACTCAATTAATACTTAATGGACAAATAACGTTCGGGCCTGCTTTTCAACTACGAGGTAGTAGTTGTCGAGTTTTTATCAATGGTAGTGGAGCGATTAATGGTACTTTAAACATGTTCCAAATTAATGACAATTTTAGAACCTTAAGAACTTTGTCAATGAATCGTTTAGGTGAAACCCTTAATATAGGATCTTCATTGAGAATTCTAGAAAGCATTAATCCTACAAGTGGTACAATTAACTCGAATGGTTTTATACGTTTAGTGAGCAGCCAATCTTCAAAAGCTAGAGTTGGTGCCCTTGGGCCGAACGGCTTTCTTACAGGCAACTTAATCGTTGAGGTCTTCAAACCTGCGGATGTAACCGGTTGGGTTAATTTATGCTCATGGGGCGTAACAGGAAAGACATTTGCAGACTGGAACGCGCAGTTTGCCATTACCTGCCCAAGTGGCTGCCCGAATGGCAGTCAGGTTGCTGGTCAGCCTTTCACCTCTGTTTATTCTTATAATGAAACAACAACCTCCTCAGATGAAAACGACCCCTCACATTATATACCTCTAGCCGGAACAAGCACAGGAATAGACTCCAAGGCAGGGTATTGGGTGTATTTGGGCAACGGTTTCCCGAATTCCAGTGCCATGACGCTCACACTAAGTGGTACTGTAAATACCAAGGGCTCTTCAGGGGCTATAAGTCTTACAAGGACCGGCACTGCCGGATCAACAACAGGCTGGAATTTAATTGCCAATCCCTACCCTTCACCCATTTCTGTGGCCTCTTTTATTGCCGCCGCAGGAGCTTCAAATATTGATTTGAACAGCATTACCGCCTACAATGCAACCAACGGCTCATCGGTTTTGTATACCACGGGTTCTAACACGGCCATTCCTATGGGGCAGGCGTTTTATGTGCGGGCACTTAATCCTGTAAGTTTTACCCCGGATGAAAGCTGGAAAACGGCTACTGCTGACCCTACTTCTATTCAAAAAATAAACCCCGCTTCTCAAGCCATTAGTCCTAATGGTACTCCATACTATTTCAATGATTTTTTGATTGATTTGGAAAGCCAGGCCCTGCCTAAGCCTTTTTTTACACAAGCCTATTTTACCTTTGGCAATGCTTACACCACTGGTTTTGATAATGGGGGGGATGCTTATTCTATGTATGATCCCATTGACCCCGGAACACCGCGCTTATTTAGCTTTTCCAATTCAGAAAAGTTCATGAGAAATGCGCTTCCGGCCCTGAGCGGCAGCCTTAGCATTCCTTTGCAAGTGCGCACCGGCTATGCAGGACAATACACATTAAGGCCTGTGAATCTTTCTAAACTGCCTTCGGGGGCCTGTGTTATACTACATGATTTGTTGAACAATACTAACCATGATTTGAGAAGCGGGGCTTATACCACCACCATACTGGCCAATCAAAATAATCCACAGTTTGAATTGATTATTACTGTGCAGGCTGCTAATTTAAGCGCTCAAGTCAGTGAACCTTTGTGCAAAAACAGTTTTGACGGACAAATTGTGGCCAGTGGTGCCGGCAGTGGTCCCTGGAACTACACCTGGAAAGACATTAACGATTATACACTGGCCTATGCGCCCAATGTGAGTGGCCCTCATACTCTGAGCGGTTTAGGAGAAGGGGTGTACAAAGTGGAGGTGAACACGGTCGGCACCTGCGAACATGCAGTCTCTGAGTATACATTAAATGCCTTAACGGCTTTGCCCCTTTCTCAATTTTTCAGCAATGCACCGCTTACCGGGATAGAGGCTGAGGTACCTGTTTCTTTTAGCAATATCTCGCAAAACGCCTCTGAATTTACCTGGGATTTTGGAGATGGGGGTAGTGTTAGTTCTTTGCATGCCACACATGCTTTTGCAGCACCGGGTGTGTATACAGTAAAATTGTTGGTTAACAATGGCACTTGCCAGGACACAGATGAAAGTAGCCAAGAGATTCTTGTGTTACCTACTGTAGTTGGTATAGGACAATACAGCTTCAAGGATGAGGAGCTAAGTCTGGTTCAGGATGCAGGTAATTTGTATTTACAGATTGGTGATCAGGAAAAAGAATTTGCAGTTTCAGCATATAATTTGCTGGGGCAAGAATTAATGAAAGAGGATATTTTTAAGGCAGTGGATGGGAAAATTATAATTCCTGTGAAGCGCTCAGAGAATTTGATTTTTGTTAAAGTAAGTTCCGGGGAGAAGAGCAAAACCTTTAAAGTGGTTTATTGATTGTTGATTATTCCCGATTTACTATTCTGAAAAGTAGGACAGACTAATGGCGGCAAACTGAGTCGGCCGCCTCGTATGCTTTTTACATTAACCAAACCAAAAATAGCGCATCATTGCGAGCCTGCCTGCCAAGCTGGGGTATGCGCATAGCCGTGCGGGGAGGCATTTCGCCGACAAAACAATCTCAAAGTAGTTTTAAACATTGGTGTAGATAGCTTTACTCCCTGCGCTCCCATTCGACTCCCCTTCAAATAGTTCAACCTTCGACTCCTCCGGTGCTCCGCCCAGGGCAGGTTATTGGCAATGTCGTGTACCTTTGAATTCGCAATGACGTATATCTGTAAATTTGCGAAATTATAAATACCGTGTCATTGCGAGCCGGCCCGCCAGGCAGGTGCATTCGCTTAGGCGGGGGATGGCGTAGTCTGAGCGCGGCCATCTCAACCTTGCCTAAACACCCGTTCAGTACAGATTGCTTCGTCCAAAAAACATCGTAGGCGTGCAATGACGTGAAACTTTGAATTCGCCATTGCGCGTACCCTTGCTATCCCTAAATCAAATACGGCGAGTTATTTCATCGCGGGTGAACACTAAAACCTCGCCCAATAAGTATGAAGTTTGCTTGCGATTAATTTTAAATAATTGACATTCAGTGAGATAATATTTTAATTGCGAATTATATTTCAATTGCAAAATAAATTTAAATCGAGTAAATTTACTACTCATTAATGATTGAAACCCTTATATCTTCTAAAACCAGACTGAAGCTTTTAATGAAGTTTTTTCTGAACAGCAGCAACACGGCTTACCTCAGAAATCTGGAAGAAGAATTCGGGGAATCTACCAATGGTATACGCCTTGAGCTGAACAAATTTGAAAAAGCCGGATTTATCTCTTCCTCCAACCAGGGCAACAAAAAAATTTTTCAGGTCAATACCAAACACCCCCTTTTTCCCGACATCAACCGCATTATCATGAAAATGACAGGGCTGGAGTATGTGGTGGATTATGTGCTGCAACGTATTGGGGATTTAGAGAAGGTATATCTTGTTGGTAAGATGAGCAGAGGCCAAAACACTGAAATTATAGATTTGGTATTGGTTGGCGACAACCTGAACAAAAGCTTTTTGATTGAACAAATAGAAAAAGCAGAACGAAAGATCAATAAAAAAATAAGGTTTGTGCATTACGGTTCAGCCGAGTTTGATTTGGTCAAGATAAAAGAACCCGGGATGCATCCTTTGTTGATTTGGAGTCGATAGACCACTAAGACACTAAGCGCACTTAGGGGCACTAAGTTTATTTTTTATTGAACCGTTTAGTCATGTGACTGAGGAGGCGAAGCTATGAGAACACATAGGGAACACATAGGTTGAGAACGCACATAGTTAACACATAGGTCACATAGTGAGTGCGCACATAGGAACACATAGGGGATTAGTGGAAAGATAGTTCGTGATGACAAAGGAGTTTGTAGACAAGATAAGTTATGAAGTAGTGGGTGCAGCGATAAATGTGCATAAAAAGATGGGGCGCGGTTTAATGGAAAGTGTTTATCACGAGTGTATGAAAGAGGAGTTGAATAATAAGAAACTAAAGTATTTTACGGAACTAACTATTCCTGTATTCTACGATGAGAAGAAGCTGGCTGTTCGTTTCCGCTGCGACCTGTTCGTTGAGAATTGTCTAGTAGTTGAACTAAAAGCTATTACCCGTTTTGTTTTGGAACATGAGGCAAAACTTTTGAATCATATGCGTTTGCTAAAGGCACCAAAAGGAATACTTATAAATTTCAATTGCAGCAATATTTTTAAGGAAGGACAAAGGACTTTAGTAAATGAATACTACGCTAACCTTAAATAACCTGAAGCCCTATGTGTTCCTATGTTTTCCTATTGTGTTCCTATGAGTAACTGGAAAGTCATATACGTTTCCTCACGAGCTGAAAAGAAAGTAGCTGAGCGATTGAAAGAAAAAGGCATAGAATGTTACCTGCCCATAAAAAAGGAGATGAAGCAGTGGAGCGATAGAAAAAAAATGGTGGAAAGCCCCTTGATAAATGGTTATGTGTTTGTGCGTCCTAAGCCCTTGCAAAGAGATGTGGTTCTGCAGCAGCAGGGGGTTTTAAATTATGTGCGGTACAATGGAGGAGATGCTGTGGTGCGTGAAATGGAAATTGAGGCCCTGAAATCCATTGAGGAAAAAGGCTACCACGTGAAAGGGGCATTTTCAAATGTCTTTTCACAAGGAGATAAAGTAAAAATTGAATACGGTCCCTTTAAAGGTTTGTATGGCTCAGTGAAAGCTGAAGCCAAACAACATGTATTTTACATTGCTATTGAAGGGATTGGATATACACTCACCGTAAAAGTGCCCGATGAGGTACTGGCCAAAATTAAATGCACCACATAGCACACATAGTAAGCCTAGTTTATAATAAGTGCAATAGGGATATTATTCCTATGTGTTCTATGTGGTTAACAAATGATGATTTTGTTTTTAAATTATATTCATTAACAAATCCTTATCAGAGTCTAAATAGGGAACGTATACTTATTTGAAAAATAACAACTAATAAAATTTACTGAAAACAAAGATTCAAGGCTACTTTCTGTTTTCCTTTAGCTCAGTTTTCTTGAACCTATTTTGTGAAGATATATACCTATTGGAGAATTTAAACTAAACAGAGCTAGAATATACTTTAGTAAAATAGTAGATAGATAATTATAAAATCGTGCGTTTATGAAAATATTAATTACGGGAGGAGCAGGTTATATTGGATCTGTTATAACTAATTTGGCCTTACAAAAAGGGTATAAGGTGAAAGCTTTAGATTGGCTATGGTTTAATGAACAAATTCCATTAATTCATTTGAATAACCCTAATTATGAATTCATTAAAGGGGATATATGTGATGATAATGTAATTAAAAGTGTAGTTACTGATGTTGACTATGTGATACATACTGCTGCAGTGGTTGGAGATCCGGCAAGTAAATTATTTCCGGAATTAACTACTAAAATAAATTACGAAGCATCGGTAAAATTGATTAGAAAAGCAGAAGAATTTGGAGTAAAAGGTTTGTTGTTCTTCTCCACATGTTCAAATTATGGTGTTGCAAATGGTTTGGCTACAGAGGAATCGGAATTGAAACCTTTATCTCTTTATGCTTCATCAAAAGTAGATACCGAGCGATATTTAATGAATGAAACGAAAAAAATAAATTGGGTAATTGGACGTTTGTCAACAATTTACGGTTCTTCCCCTAGAATGCGTTTTGATTTAACAGTGAATGATTTTACCCTAAATGCTTGGAAGAAAAAATATTTGGATATCTTTTTACCAGAATCATATAGACCTTACATTCATACTTATGACATTGCTAATATTGCCCTTACTCTAATGGAGAATTTCCCTTCAGTCAAGAACAATGTATTTAATATTGGTTTTGAAGGTGAGAATTATCAAAAGATTCAAATTGCAAATACTGTAAAAAAATACATTCCGGATGTGAAGATTGATATTTTAAAAGAGGGTGGGGATCTTAGAGATTATCGAGTCGATTTTAGTAAGTTACATAAATTCATTAATGTAAAACAAGTATTTAACTTAGATAAAGCTGTAAAAGAAATTTATGACATGTTGAATTTAGGCTTAATAGCAAATCCAGAAGCGGAGGTATATTATAATACTAGCCCAAGAAAAATACACGCTAATGCTTCTGAAGGAGCTATTTCCAATTAATTAGAATTCATTCATTTTATGAGAACAATAATAAATGAACAAGTTGTCAATTTTATTAGAGAGAAGTTTAAATCAACTGATTTTATCCCGCTTCATGAACCTAGATTTATTGGAAACGAAAAAAAATATTTAGCAGACTGTATCGATTCAACTTTTGTGTCATCTTTAGGGAAATATGTGGATGATTTTGAAAAAAAGATTCAAGAGTATACCGGGGCTAAATATGCAATTGCTACTGCGAATGGTACAGCAGCTTTGCATATTGCTTTAGTTTTGGCAGGTGTGAAGAAGGATGAATTAGTAATTACTCAACCTCTTTGTTTTATAGCTACCTCCAATGCTATTTCCTATATAGGTGCATCACCTATTTATACCGATGTAAATAAAGAAACAATGGGTTTATGCCCTGTGAAATTAAAAGAATATTTAAAAGATAATTCCGAAAAAAAGGCCGATGGATTTTCTTATCATAAAACATCAGGTCAAAAAATTTCAGCTTGTGTACCTATGCACACATTCGGCCATCCATGTTTAATGGATGAATTAATTGAGGTGTGTGCAGAGTACAATATTGTTTTGGTCGAAGATGCTGCAGAGTCTCTTGGAAGCAAATACAAAGGAAAACAAACCGGCACTATTGGAAAAATTGGAGCCTATAGTTTCAATGGAAACAAAACCATTACATGTGGAGGTGGTGGGATTATTGTCACCAATGATGATGCGATGGGAAAAAGAGCAAAACACATTACAACGACTGCAAAGGTGCCTCATCGTTGGGAATTCGTTCATGATGAGATCGGATATAATTACAGACTCCCAAATATAAATGCAGCATTGGCTTGTGCTCAAATGGAGCAGTTGGATAATTTTATAAATGAAAAAAGAAAACTAGCCGACGCATACAGATCATTTTTCGAAAATCGTTCAGAATTCTTTTTTAAAGAGCCAACAGCGTGTGAATCGAATTACTGGTTAAATGTTGTGTTGTTAAGTGATAGAAATAAAAGAGATGAATTTTTGGCTGATACGAATGATAATGGTGTTATGACAAGGCCTGTATGGGTGTTAATGAATAAGTTAGAGATGTATAAAAATTGTTACAAAGGTAATTTAGAGAATTCCGAGTGGTTGGAAGATAGGGTAGTGAATATTCCAAGCAGCGTAATCGTAAAATGAAGAACTTGATTTTAATTGGTGGCGGTGGTCATTGCAAGGCAGTGATAGATGTTGTTGAAGCAGAAAATAAATATAAAATTGTTGGAATTCTTGATAAAGCAGAGGTTGTAGGTGAAACTGTTATGGGTTATAAAATTATCGGAACCGATTTAATGATAAAGGAGTTAAAAGAGAAAGGTAATTCTTTTCTGATAACTGTTGGCCAAATTAAATCGCCCGATTTAAGAATGGACCTCTTTATTTTATTAAAAACTATTGGCGCTGATGTCGCAACTGTTTTTTCCCCGTATTCGTATGTAAGCAAACACGCTAAGGTTGGTGAAGGCTCTGTTATTATGCATCATGTATTAGTGAATGCAAATGTTGTTGTTGGCGAAAACTGTATCATTAATACTAAAGCTTTGTTGGAGCACGATGTTCAAATCGGAAATCATTGTCATATATCCACATCTTCAGTTATAAATGGCGGATGTTTGATTAATAGCGGAACATTTGTTGGAAGTAATGTTGTTTTGGTTCAAGGCGTTGAATTAGGGGAAAGTTGTTTAATTGCAGCTGGTGCTGTTGTTACAAAAAATGTAAAGTCTAATCAAAAAATTATTGGTAATCCCGGTAAATAAATGTATATAAAGAAAGTATTGATAATAGCTGAAGCAGGAGTAAATCACAATGGCGATGTTGAATTAGCTAAAAAATTAATTGATATAGCCGCTAATGCAGGCGTTGATTATGTAAAATTTCAAACATTTAAATCAGAGAAATTAGCCTCCAAGGCAGCGATTAAGGCTGAATATCAAATCAAAAACACCAAAGAATCGAATACATCTCAAGTGGATATGCTTCGTAAATTGGAATTAAAAAAAGAGGTTTATCCTATTTTGATGGAGCATTGTAAAAAGAAATATGTAAAATTTTTATCTAGTCCGTTTGATGAAGAAAGTGTAGATTTTTTAGCGAGTATGGAAATTCCGATCTTCAAAATACCATCCGGAGAAATCACCAATTACCCTTATTTGAAAAAAATTGGTATGTTAAATAAGGAGGTGATTCTATCCACAGGAATGTGTGATATGAATGATATAAAAGCGGCAATAGATTTATTGGTTACTTCAGGAACGCCTAAAGAAAAAATTAGTGTTTTGCATTGTAATACGGAATACCCGACACCTATGAAGGATGTGAATTTAAATGCTATGCTTACTATTAAAAAGGAGTTGGGTGTTAATGTGGGCTATTCCGATCACACCATTGGAATTGAAGTTCCGGTGGCTGCTGTAGCAATGGGTGCAACCATTATCGAAAAACATTTTACAATTGACAAAACTATGTTCGGACCGGATCATAAAGCTTCATTGGAACCAAATGAATTGAAGGAAATGGTGCATGCTATTAGAAATATTGAAGAAGCATTGGGAGATGGGAAAAAACAGCCTTCGTATTCCGAACAAAAAAACATGGCTATTGCTCGTAAAAGCATACATTTTTTAAAAAAAATGAAGAAAGGGGATATTATCAACGAAAGCGATTTGGTGATGAAGCGTCCGGGGGATGGAATTAGTCCAATGAAAGTAAATGAAATTGTAGGGAAAATTCTTAAGCACAGTGTTGAAGCGGATGATGTTTTAAAATGGGAGAATTTAAAATGAAAGTTGCTGTTTTAACAAGTTCTAGAGCAGATTATAGTATATATATACCTCTTTTAAAAGAACTTCAAAAGGATGCTTTTTTTGAGTTGTATATTATAGCTTTTGGAACACATGTTTCAAAAAGTCATGGGCATACCATTGATGCTATAAAAAATGATGGATTTAAAATAGCTCGTTCCTTAGATGATTTAATAGATGGAGACAGCCCTAAAGATATTACTGTTACTATTGGAAAAACAACAATAGCATTTGCGCCTATTTGGTCAAAAGAAAAATATGATTTAGTTTTTGCGCTTGGGGATAGATACGAAATGTTTGCTGCTGTTGCATCAACGGTTCCATTTAATATTCCTGTTGCACATATTCATGGTGGTGAAACCACGCTTGGTGTAATTGATGATTGCTTTAGACATTCAATTACGATGATGTCTAAATATCATTTTACAACTACAGAACAATATAAAAAGCGTGTACTGGAATTAAAAGGAGAGGATAAAAACATATATAATGTTGGTGCGCTTAGCATAGATAATTTAAAGTCTATGAGCCTGCTTTCTATTGATGCATTCAAAGAAAAATTCAAAATTGATTTAGCTCAACCTTCTATACTTATTACTTTTCATCCTGAAACAGTTTCGTTTGCAAAAAATGAAGTATATGTTTCTGAATTGATTAGTGCATTAAAAGTAACAAAGGAGTATCAATTGATTATTACAATGCCTAATGCAGATACGATGGGAAGTATGATTAGAGAAAAGTTGAATCTATTTATAGAGAACAATGAAAATGCAATAGGTGTCGAATCATTTGGAACCTTGGGTTATTTATCGTGCATGAAGCATTGTTCTTTTATGTTAGGTAATACATCTAGCGGATTTGTGGAAGCAGCCTTCTTCCCAAAATATGTAGTAAATTTAGGTAGACGACAAGATGGAAGAATAATTACTGAAAATATTGCAAATTGTAAAATTGAAAAAGAGCAAATACTTGAGGCAATCAAAGGTTTTAAACTAAGGAAAATGCCGTCAATAGTAAATATTTATGGTAATGGAGATGCAGCAGCAAAAATAATCAGTGTATTAAAAAGAAACATATGACCGATATGAAAAAGCATCTTATAAATCAACGCGATCCTATTGCAAAAGGCTTAATAATGTTAAATGATTTAGGCGCTGATTTAACATTGTTTGTTGTTGACGATAACAATGTGCTTTTAGGTACTTTAACTGACGGTGATGTGAGAAGAGGGTTGATTAAAAATTTGAGTACAAGTGATGCTGTAGAAAAATTTATGAATACGAAATTTCGGTTTTTGCAACGAAATAATTATACATTACAACAAGTTGAAGAATATAAAGCGAGTAGTGTTCGTATGTTGCCTATCGTTGATTCAGAAAAGAAAATTTATAAAATTGTAAATTTTGCTGTTCAGCAAACAATTCTTCCTATTGACGTTTTAATTATGGCAGGAGGAGAAGGTCAACGCCTTAGACCATTAACAGAGAATACCCCTAAGCCTTTATTAAAAGTTGGCAGCAAACCAATTATTGAATATTCTATTGATCGATTAGCTCAATTTGGAGTTGATAAGATCAATATTAGTATCAATTATCTTGGTGAACAACTTATCAATTATTTTAAAAATGGCGAAGATAAAAATTTGAATATATCCTACGTGAAAGAAACAGAAAAATTGGGTACAGCTGGTGCATTGTCATTAATTGATAATTTTGTTCATGATACCGTATTGCTTATGAATTCAGATTTGCTCACCAATATTGATTTTGAAGATCTCTATAATAATTTTAAAAACTCAGACGCAGATTTAATAGTAGCATCAATACCCTATAAAGTAAAGATTCCATATGCAATTTTTGAAATTGAAAATGAAAATGTATTGTCTCTTCAAGAAAAACCTACTTATACATATTATTCAAATGCAGGTATTTACTTATTGAAAAAAGAACATATTTCTTGTATTCCTAAAAATAAACATTTTAATGCAACTGATTTAATAGAAACATTGATTGCTAAAGAAAAAAAAGTATGCTATTACCCAATTTTAGGTTATTGGTTGGATATAGGTAATATTGAAGATTTTAAACGAGCGCAGGAGGATATAAAACACATTAAAGTGTAGGATGGCAGCTCATTTTGAAAATATATTATTTGTTATTCCGGCAAGAGGGGGATCTAAGGGCATACCAGGTAAAAACATAAAAGAGTTAGCCGGAAAAATATTAATTCATTATAGCATTGAGCTTGCAAGGCATTTTGTTTCTGATGAGCACATCTGTGTATCAACAGATGATAAAAAAATCATAGAAGCTGTTGAATCCATTAATTTAAAAGTTCCCTTTGTTCGTCCAGATCATTTAGCTACAGATTCGGCAGGTAGTTACGAAGTATTGTTGCACGCAGTTGAGTATTATAAGTCAAAGGGGATAAACTATGAAATCATGGTTTTGCTTCAACCTACATCTCCGTTTCGTAGAAGAGAACAAGTAAAAGATGCGTTATTGCAATATACTGCACAAATAGATATGGTTGTGTCAGTTGAAAAATCATATTGGAATCCCTATTACAATTTATTTGAAGAGGATAGCAATGGGTATTTGAAACTTTCAAAGTCTTCTTCAATCAGAAGAAGACAGGATTGCCCTGATGTGTATAGCTATAATGGTGCTATTTATATTGTAAATATCAAAAGTTTGATGATGAATCCATTATATAAATTCGAAAAAGTTAAAAAATTTGAGATGGATCGTTTAAGTTCTATAGATCTTGACTCTCCAATAGATTGGGAGTGGGCAGAATATTTATTAAATACTAATCGTATTAAATTCACTTAAGATATATATTATGAAAATAGAAGACAATCTGGCTCAAGAGTCGAAAGCCTTTGATTCACAAATTGAAGAAAGGATGAAAATTGGTCACATTCCGGATTTAAGGTATACAACCAGTAATGATAATTTTAGAAATAATATTTGGAGAAGACCTGAATATGTTGATATGTCGTTTGGTGAAATATTTAGACTAATTAAAAATACAATTGATGCAAAGAAAATTAAAGGAGGAGCAAAAGTTTTAGAAGTTGGTTGTGGTCCGGGATTTATGTCCCTAGAGTTAGCAAGAGCAGGACATAGTGTGGTCGGTCTTGATTTGTCTCCTGAATGTATCAGAGTAGCAAATGAATTTGCACAGAAGGATCCACATAAAAGCGAAAGAGGTGATTTGAAATATATTGCAGGCGATTTTTTTACACTATATGAGATTGAAAAACAGAAATATGATGCTGTTGTTTTTGTAGGTGCACTTCATCATTTTGCCGATCAAGATAATATTATGAAAAGGGTTAAGCAGTTGTTGAATCCCAATGGAGTAATTATAGCTCACGAGCCAACTAGAGACAGGGTTACCAGGAAAAATGCGGCACTTGTTAATTTGATAAAGGTTTTTTTATCAATAAATAAGGGATATTTTGAAGAACATATGATCCCTGCTAATAAAAAAGAAATAGAAAGCATTACAGAAAGCACCTATCGTCATTTGAGTTACGAGACTGAGACAGGAGAAAAAGCACAATCAGTTAATGATAATGAGGCAGGGTTTAAGGAAATGTATACATCGCTTACAAAATATTTTATTCAAAAAGAGTTTGTTAACCGATATGCTTTTTTTCAAGAATTGATAGGAGGTTTGAGATTTGATGAAAACACAAATGCATTCATGGCAAATTATTTGAAGGAGATTGATAGTTATTTTTGTGAGTTAGGAATTATAGATTACACGGAATTTTATTTTGTTGGCAAAGCGCATGAGTAATACTATCAGAATTATACCTCGTTTAGATATTAAAGGCCCTAATTTAGTCAAAGGTGTTCATCTTGAGGGTTTGAGAGTTTTAGGTAAACCTGAAATGTTTGCCAAATATTATTATGAACAAGGAGCAGATGAACTTATTTATATGGACGTTGTTGCCAGTTTATATGAGCGAAATAGTTTAAAAGATATAATTACAAAAACAGCTAGTGAGATTTTTATTCCGCTCACTGTTGGAGGAGGCTTAAGATCAATTCAAGATATTACAAATGTATTGAGGGCCGGTGCTGATAAAGTAGCTTTAAACACATCAGCAATAAAAAATAACGAATTAATAAAACAAGCATCCGAAAAATTTGGATCATCAACAATAGTTGTTGCAATCGAAACCATTAAACAAGAAGATGGTAAATATTTGTGCTATACTGATAATGGAAGAGAGTACACTGGTATTGAAGCTATTGAATGGGCTCAAAAAGCAGAAGAGCTTGGAGCTGGGGAAATATTGTTAACCTCCGTAGATAGAGAAGGTACAGGTCTAGGCTATGATATAGGGTTATTAAATCGTATTTCAACAAAAGTTAATATTTCTGTGGTGGCTCATGGAGGAGCTTCTAATTCATTGAATGTAGCTGAAGCAATTGTAAAAGGAGGGGCGTCAGCATGCGCAATATCATCAATATTACATTACGATGCATTGAAAAATTATTTTAAAGAGATTCAATCAGGTAGTGAAGGGAATACAGAATTTTTAAAAAGTGGTCGCGATTTTTCAAAAATTGAAACTTGTAATTTGCCCAAATTGAAAAAAAATTTAAGTCAACAGGGTATAAAAGTTAGAATGTAAAGTATGATGCCTAAGAAAAGGATTGTAATTGTCGACTATAATTTAGGAAACATATATAGTGTACAGCAAGCTTTTATAGCTATCGGACAAAATCCAATTTTAAGCAATAATATCGAAGACATCATTTCTGCTGATGCACTGGTGTTGCCTGGTGTAGGGGCTTTTGGAGATGCAATGAAAAACATTCATGATCTGAAAATATTTGAACCAATTATTCAATTTGTCAAATCAGGAAAGCCTTTTTTGGGGGTTTGTTTAGGGATGCAACTTTTATTTGAAGAGAGTAATGAGTTTGGATTGCACAAGGGATTTAATTTTATTAAAGGGAGTATTAAGAAATTTCCTGCATTAAATCTAGCAGGATTGAAATTAAAAGTCCCTCAAATTGCTTGGAATACAATATATAAAAAAGATGAAAGTGCATGGGTGAATACCCCTTTATCTGAAATAAAGAATAATGAATACATGTATTTTGTACATTCTTATTATGCAATTCCTTCTGATATTGATGATGTGTTAACTCTCACTAAATATGATGAAATAGAATATTGTTCCGCAGTTAAAAAAAACAACATTTTTGCCATGCAGTTTCATCCTGAAAAAAGTGGAAATGAAGGATTGAAAGTTTATAAAAATTGGGTAGAAAACATATAACAAAACAATACTATGGAAAAGAAACTTGAAGCTTATTATGGCTTACCTCATGAAGTTAAATTTTGTAAAAAATGCGTAATCTCAAATCAACGTCCTGCGTCAGCCGTTGAGTTTAAGCACACTATTCAGTCAAAAAAAACGACAATGCATTTGGACGAAAAAGGAATTTGTGATGCATGTAAAATGGCAGATGAAAAAAATCAAATTGATTGGAAAAAAAGAGAAGATGAGTTGTTAAAACTATTAGATAAATATCGTAGAAATGATGGTGGTTATGATTGTCTTGTTCCAGGAAGTGGTGGGAAGGATAGTGCATATCAGTCGCATGTGTTGAAATATAAATATGGTATGAACCCACTAACAGTTACTTGGCCACCGATTTTATATACCGAATATGGGTATAAAAATTTTAAAAATTGGATAGATGTTGGTGGTTTTGATAATATTAGTTTTAATAGAAATGGAAAAGTAATGAAGCTAGTAACCAGATTAGGGATTGAAAATTTACTACACCCTTTTCAAACCTTCATGTTAGGTCAGAAAAATTTAGCACCCAAAATTGCTACAAAGTATGGTATTCCATTGATTTTTTATGGTGAAAATGAAGCGGAATATGGTAATCCAATTGCTGACAATGCAACTTCATTGAGAGACAAATCATATTATACAATGACTAATATTGATGAAGTTTATTTAGGAGGTGTATCTGTTAAAGAAATAATTGAAAAGTACGATGTACGTTTGGCGGACTTAACGTCGTTTTTGCCTTTGGATGGTAAAGAATTAGAGAAATCAAATATTGAAGTACATTATTTGGGATACTATTTAAAATGGACACCTCAAGAGGTTTATTATTATGCTGTGGAGAATACTGGTTTTAAGGCACGTCCATCCAGAACGCAGGGTACGTATAGTAAGTATAATAGCATAGATGATAAAATTGATGATTTACATTATTATACAACCTTTATAAAATTTGGTATTGGTAGAGCAACGTATGATGCCTCACAGGAAATAAGGAATAATCACATTACTAGAGAAGAAGGAGTTGCTTTGGTAAAAAAATTCGATGGAGAATTTCCTGACAAATATTTTAACGAGGTAATGGAGTATCTCGATATTGACCCCGAGTATTTTAAGAAGGAACTATGTGATAAATTTAGAAGCCCGCATTTATGGACAAAGGTTAATGGAGAATGGAAATTAAATTATAACGTTCAAAACACTGGGTATAAACAATAGATGAGAGTTTTTCATGTAACCTGTTTCGTAAAATGACCAAGGACAGTTCAATAATTTCATCATTCCTAAAAATTCGGGCAATTCTGCCAAAGGAGCATAAAATTAAATTGCTTTTTTCATTTTTTTTACTGTTTACCAATTCGATTCTCGAGTTAGCCGGATTGGCCGCATTGCTTCCATTCTTTTCTATAATGCTAAAAGAAAATTTTCTAGAGGAAAGCACTCAACTAAAACTCGTGTATGATTTTTTTAGTTTTAACAGCGTCCAATGGTTTATAGTATTTCTATGTTGTGGAATATTGGTAATAATTATACTGAAGAACATAGCGAGTACCATTATTTTTCGCTTTCAATCGAACTTTGCTTTCAATCTTTATGCGTATTTATCACGCAGACTATATGAGAGCACTTATTCGAAAGGGTTGCTTTATTTTAAGTCTGTGAATTCGAATGTAGTCATTAACAGTATCGCTAATGCGCCCTCTCTTTTTGCTCAGTTTTTTCTTTTGCCATTTCTTACAATTTTGAACGAATTGGTGGTAGTGATTATGATAATTGTAGGCATTATACTATACAGTCCAAAGCTTGTGTTTTTTCTACTATTTACAATAGTACCAATATCGGTCCTTGTTTACCTTTATGTTAGGCGTAAACTCCAGGGAGTAGGCGAAAAGAAAGCGGAACAATCCATCCAATTAGCTACAAATATCAGGCAAAGTATTGAGGGCTACGTTGATGTTAAGATACTAAACAAGGAAGCTTTTTTTCTTTCTAAGTACAGTAAAACTCTTGAAAGTAGCACCAAGCTTAGCGTAAACAGTAGCGTGTTAATGACCATTCCGACGAAAGTAATAGAGACAGGGATGGTTATGGCAATGTTGACTTTGCTGTTTTTTGGATTGTTTGTGATGGAAAATAGAGAGCAATTTGTCACGCTCATTGGCTTATTTGCTATAGCGGGATACCGGATATTACCATCCATTAATCGCATGATGGCCGCCATACTGAGTATGAAAGAAAATCAATACACCATAGATATCATTTCAGATTTTAAAGCTTTTTCACCTTCTGCTGCCGGGCCCACTGAGAAGAAAGTGCAGGTTATGACATTCAAAGAAGTAATTTCTATAGAAAACATCTCATTCGCTTATCCAGGTCAAAATAGCGTTGTTGATAATTTTACACTGCAAGTAGCGAAAGGAGAAACAGTAGGAGTGATTGGACGGTCTGGTTCCGGAAAGTCCACCCTTATGAATATTCTCCTTCGATTCTTTAAGGAGGAAAAAGGTGCCATTAAAGTTGATGGACTTGAACTAAATGAGGCTAACGAAGACGCATGGAGATCCTTAATAGGCTACGTACAGCAGGATGTATACCTTTTAGACGGCTCTATACTTGAAAATGTGGCTTTTGGAAAAAATAAACATGAGGTAGATATGGACAAGTTAAAAGACACGATAGAAATGGCAAGTCTGTCTGGTTTTGTAGAAAGCTTACCATTAGGAATAAATACACCTCTCGGCGAAAGGGGAGCGAAACTTTCCGGGGGTCAAAGGCAGCGCATTGGGATTGCAAGGGCCTTGTACGCCAATGCTCAGATTTTGCTATTTGACGAAGCCACATCAGCTTTAGATAATGAAACTGAAGCTGAAATAACTGAATCAATAAGAAAACTTAAAGAAAAGGATCTTACCATGATTATTATTGCTCATCGTTACACTACACTTCAATATTGTGATAGAATTGTCCGAATGGATAAAGGTATGATTACAAAAAATTACACCTTTGAGGAATTGAAACAAGATAATCTACAAAAGTTTAGAAAATAAGTTACTTAAGTAATTTAAGTAAATGAATTTACAACCGCACACTCGAAGTTTGAATTAATGAAGTATTTTTTTTCACAATTAACAGGTTTTAATGAAAAATAATGAGCAGAAAAAAAATACTATTTTACGTTCACGTTAGTTCCCACCTAAAAGCATCACTTAAGTTTATTCAGCTTCTACAAATTAATGTTAATTATGAACCCGTTGTATTCCTAAATTCGGGAGGTGGTTGGAACTTAACAAAAGATTTAAATTTCTGTACTCAAAATGGCATAAGGTATATTTTGGATTCGGAAAGCGAAAGATTTTTTGCGAGCATGCCTGAATTATCAACAGTTCCGCCTGCGGCGCCATACTTTAGCCCAGAACAAAAGGCGCAGTCTTATGGTGCGAAAGATTGTATAAAGAATTTCTTAAAAAGAAAATTTTCGATGTTAGTGTTTTGGAATTATTGTCGGAAGAGAATAAAGGAATTTAAAGTGTTGTTGGAATTGAATCAAATTTATGTTGTTATTCTTCCGGAAGATTCGTATGAAAACCAGGCGTTAATGGTACGTGCGGCAAAGGATTTGAAACGACCATCAATTCTAATTCCTTGGGCAAAAGCTAATCATGAGGATGTTATACAACTGCAGCATACAAGCATTACTTGGAAAAGTAATTTGTTTTGTAAACTATTTCCCCGGTGGAAAATGAAATGGCAAGGTGCAGAAATCACACCTATTGGACTTTCAAAAATCATAGTAATGGAACTTCTGCACATAGCACCATATCAGCCATTTTCGCGATTTGGAGGAAGCTCGGATGTAATGTTGGTTGAAAATGACGATGATTTTTACTTTTATACCGTTTCGGGTTTGCAGCAAGGTAAAATGATTAAGACCGGCGCAATTTTTCAAGACATTTTTTTTAACATTCTTAATCATGAAAAGGAATTAAAAAAGCAACTTTGTGATAAGTACAAAATTATTGATCAACGACCTATCGTACTTTGCAATTTATTCCCAGTTGCAACACAAGTTGATAAACCGTATATTGGATACGAATACGAATCGGTTCGGGAGGCAATCAGTTTTTGGTTAGACCCTTTACTAGAGTCTGAAAAATTCCAAGTATGGGTAAATCATCATCCGAGAACAACAATAGAATACGTCAAATACTTAGAGGATTTAGACTTAAAGGTTATCTATGAGCCAATAGAGGATATTTTGCCATTTTGTGATTTGTATGTTACTGGCGTCTCTTCAACAACAAGAATGGCCTTAGCGTTGGCGAAGCCAATGGTTTGTCTGACTGAATTTTACGTTTACACTGATCTGGATAATTTCAGATCCGTATGTAAAGCAGATAGTAAAACAAAATATTTAAGGTTCATTAAAGAAATTGACCAAGACGATGATTATTTTAACCAATTGAAGTATCAAGCTATTAATGATGCAAAACATTTTGGGCCTATAGATGGAAGGTCTTATCATCGGATCTTAAGGGTACTTGATTCACTGACTAATTGAATATTTAACAATTGTGAGCACAATATGAATAAACGCATCGCAGATTTGAATTTTATGGAGTGGGGGGATTATAGCATATGAATCTATTTAGATGGTATTCAAATAGGGAAGTTTTTTTCAAGAGATTCGGATTGTGGGCTGGTTACCGAATATCTACTGCTATTTTTCCTAAACACGCACAAATCAAAGAAGTGAGTGTTTATATTCCGGAGTACAATCGAAGAATTCTTCTTCGAACAAACACTTCTGATATTAGCACTTTCACAAAGGTGTTATTGGATGAGGAATACCGCTTTCGGATAAATTTTGAACCAGTATTTATTCTAGACGCTGGAGCTAATATTGGATTGTCGGCCTTGTTTTTTGCAAATAAGTTCCCAAAAGCTAAAATAGTCACTATCGAGCCTGAAAAAAGTAATTTAGAATTGTTAAATAAGAATCTTAGAGGTCTTAATTACTCGTCTCGTGAAGGGGCATTATGGAATAAAAATACGGCACTTATTATTAAGGACACAAGCAGAAACGTGAGTGGATTTCAGGTAATGGAAAGTGATGATAAGGAGGGGATATCAGCATTTACTGTACAAGATATAATGTCAGCTATGGAAACTGTAGAACTCGACATATTAAAAGTTGATATTGAGGGGGCTGAAGTTGAGGTGTTCACTGACAACTTCCATAGTTGGTTACCGCGTACAAAAGTGTTAATTATCGAAACGCATGATCGCTTTAGGCCGGGGTGCACTGAAGTTTTACTTAAGGCCCTATGCAACTATAACTTTGAGAGGGCTGAAAAAGGTGAGAATCTTTTTTTTGTTAATAAAGACTATAATGTTGAAATTGAATTATAAAAAAGAAATTACTGTTTTCTAGATTGCATGTGATAAATTATAAAGTGTTAAAGAGAGACTCTAGGTATTTCATTAAAGGGCAAGCCACCACTATCTGGTTTGGACAAAAGGGTTTAAATATTTTTGGAAAGCTGCATTATCTAAAGATTATTTTAAGCGGGTACTATGATATATTGACTTTTTACAAACGAGCAACAAGATTAAAAGAATGTTATTATGGGCCTTTTAAAGGAGAATTCGGCCACTTCTTATTACATAATCTGCCGTTTCTTTCACATCTGCATCAACAAGGTGTGAAAATACATTATTGTGGGATGGAGCTTCATCGTCCTTTTCTTGTTGATTCAGAAGGCAACGCCTTAATTTCTAAATTTTACCCACTGCGTGATTTTTTCGCAGAGGTACCTTTCAATAGTAACGAAACTGAACCTCCAGAAGATGTCCAAATAGAAATTGGAAAGTTTGAATTAGCTGCTAGGCAAAGTGGTAAGCCTTTTTTGAACATCGCAGACAATAACATGTACTGGTTCGTATTTCGCAACTGGCAATTAAAAAAAGTCCGACAGCATGTATATAATCTGAAAAACGTATACAAGACAAAAAAAGAGAACTCATGTGTTATTTTTCCGAGAAAAAAGGGAAATGCAACAACGGCAAACAATGGTGGTCCCTGGGACTATCTGGAAATAGCAAGGATAGTTTCTCCTTATTACGACAAGGTGTATATTACCGGTCATCCAAGTATGAGCGCGGAGCTTACTTCCGAAAATAATATTGAGGTATGTTTGTCTACAGATAACAAGGTGGTAATTGAGAAATGTTGTAACTCCAATCTTATCATAACTCAGCATTCCGGAGCAGTACATTTGGGATTATACACAAACACCGACGTGTTGCTCATTTACAACGGTGAGCCACCTATCCTGGGATTGATCGATACCTTGAGATTCAGAAAGAATTTAACATCACGGAAAATAAATTACGCGTTCAGCTACAAGGACATCCTTGACTTTGTAAAATCACGCTTACATACCAATTAAAATGATACATTTTTTAGAGGATACGTTCAAAAAAATCTCATCACTCCGTGTTTTGGTAATTGGTGAAACTATCACGGATGAATTTGTTAATGTATCGTACGAAGGCCAATCGATGAAGTCATTTTGTCCTGTATTTAAGCTCGAAGGCGGAAAAAACATTCAGCAAGGCGGCGCACAGGCAATCGCTAATCACCTCTACGATTTTGTGAAAGACGTAAAGGTAATCACTAACACACAGAATGAGATTGTCAAAACACGATACGTTGATTTAGGTGACAAAAAAAAGCACGTGGAGATAAACAAATTCAATACCAAAAATTTCGGTGAGATCCGCGTCAACACTTCCGGCTACGATGTAGTAATCGTTGCAGACTTCGGGCACGGCTACTGCGACCAACTGGAAATCACTGATGGATTTCATCTGATGTGCCAGACCAATTCGAATAATTTTGGATTTAACCGGATTTCAAAATGGAAAAACAAGAGAAAAAAAAGTGCTTGCATTGATCTTCGTGAAGCAAGTTTGCAGGTGAACAGGAGAATAGAATCTCCAACCGAACAGGACATTCACGATATTTATAATTACGAATTAAATTGTGAAGATCTTTTTGTCACTACCGGGCGGGCAGGATCTACATACACAAATGGCAAAACAATACAGCTTCATCCTTCCTTTAAAACGGAAATTGTAGACACAATAGGAGCAGGTGATACATTTTTTGGATTTGCCTGTTTAATGTCGCATATTCGCCAACAGGAGCAGATGTTGTACCTTCCGTCTCTTGCTGCGAGTTTAAGTACCACCTGGCTTTGTAATGAAAAATCTGTAACAAAACAACTTCTACTGGAACATGCCGTTAAATACCTATAGAACAAAATTCGTCGAATTTCTTAATTCGAAAATTATAGAGGATCAGATCACTGAAGCAGTAGAGTTAATAAGTGGAACCAACCGGATCTTCTTTGTCGGTAATGGTGGCTCAAATTCCATCTGCTCGCACATGATGGAGGACTTCGCAAAAGTGTTGGGTTATGAAGCTTTTACTTTTTCCGATCCGGCGTTAATCACCTGTTTTGCGAATGATTACGGGTTTGAAAAGGCCATGGCAGAGTGGCTGAAAGTATATTTTAAGCCTGGGGATATTCTGGTGGCCATTAGCAGTTCAGGCAAATCACCTAACATTAACAACGCTGTAGATTATGCACGTACCATATCTCAGAATATAATTACTCTTTCTGGCTTTAAGCCTGAAAATAATCTGCGCAATAAAGGGTCAATTAACTTTTATCTCAATTCCGACAGTTACGGCATTGTTGAGTGTTTTCACCAGACGATCCTGCACACCATTTTAGATACAATCAATGAAAAGCATAAATAACGTCCTGATCACTGGAGTGGCCGGTTTTATTGGCTCTAACCTACTGGATTATCTCCTTGAGAACACAATATGGAATATCACTGGTATCGACAATTACAGCACAGGGTCAAAAGAAAATATAATCACGCAGTTAAATCATCCACGATTCAGAATGAAAGAAGTTTCTGTAGGAAGTTTAACCACCATCAAAGAATACGACTGTATCTTTCACCTTGCAGCACTGCCAAGGATCCAACCAAGCTTTGAGTTCGTCACCGAGCACATCACGGAGAACCTTACAAATTCCATGCATCTGGTCGAACTGATGATAAAAGACAACTACTTTCCGAAGTTCGTTTTCAGTAGTTCCAGTGCTGTGTACGGTACACCAATTCAGACGCCAACTCCGGAAACTGAAAGAATTGACTGTCTCAGCCCGTATGCTTTCCAAAAATATGAGGTGGAAAAATATCTTGAGCTACTTCAAGCTCGTTATCCACTTGATTATGTCTGTTTACGCTATTTTAATCCTTACGGACCAAGAAGCTACAATCCACTCAATAAATTCAATGCGTACAGCAGCGTGGTAGGCATATTTTTAAACCGAAAAAAAAATAATTTGCCCTTATTGGTAACCGACGACGGGCAACAACGTCGCGACTTTGTTCATGTGGCCGACCTGGCACTTGCGAATTATCTTGCGGCTTTACACCCCGAAAAATTGAACACGGCTTTCAACATTGGAAATGGTAATACGATCAGTGTCCTGGAAGTGGCAAAATCCATCTCAGACAAAATTGAATTTATTGCAAAACGTGAAGGCGAATCTGAGATCACCTTCGCCGACGTTAGTAAAGCAAAAAAAATTCTGAAATGGGCCCCAAATCACGAATTAATTTCATTTTTAAAAGATCAAACTAATGATAAACAAAATTAAGAACGTTATCTCTGGATTACGACTGAAAAGAGCTTTTACTGTATTAGCAAAAAGATTAACGGAGTTACCACAAAAATTCTCCACCCAAGAGGTAATGAATTTCCTCTTTTCCAAACAAGGGTCATTGATAACACCCTGGCAGTTCGAGTCTGAAATTTCAGGCCTACTGCAGCTTTATGAAAGCCGTAACATTAAATTTGCCCTCGAAATTGGGACTGCCAATGGAGGCACCCTTTTCGCTCATTGTAAGCTTGCTCATGAAAATGCAACTATCATCAGTATAGATCTGCCTGGTGGTAAATTCGGAGGAGGATATCCGGACTGGAAAACCCCACTTTACAAGAAGTTTGCAAAGAAAAATCAAAATTTACATTTAATCAGGGCAAGTAGCCATGATCAGACAACAGTTGACGCCGCGCGTAAAATATTGAATGGAAACCAACTAGATTACCTATTTATTGATGGCGATCATACCTATGAGGGAGTAAAGAAGGACTTTTTTTTATACAGCCCATTTGTGAAAAAAGGAGGTCTTGTCGTATTTCATGACATTGTACCACACGAAAGCTCCGCTTGCAAGGTTGATCTGTTCTGGAATGAGATTAAGAAACAATATCAGCATAAAGAATTTATTGATAAGCCGGATCAGAACAAATTCGGAGTAGGAATATTATTTTATTAGTATAATGAGAGTCGGCTTCACCTGTGGTGTCTTTGACCTGTTTCATGCAGGCCATGTATTAATGCTGAAGGAATGCAAAGAACATTGTGATTATCTGGTGGTCGCGCTGAATCGGGCGGAAAATTTGTCGGACGTGATAAATCCAGGTAAAAAAGCGCCGATCTACACCATTGAGGAAAGAAAGATACTAATGTCTTCGTGCAGATACGTAGATGAGGTTATCGATTATAATTCAGAAAATGAATTACTTAAAATCTTAAAAGATCGTGCAATTGATATCCGGTTTTTAGGCGAAGATTATAAGGGAAAAACAATAACTGGCGCTGAGCTTCATACTAAAATCCATTATACAGACCGGGGACATGGCTTATCAACTTCGCATTATCGCGAACTGATAAAAAACTCATAATTCGAATGTTTGTTTTCGTAATTCCACGCACCCCTCTAAAATACCGTAGCCCATTGAGGAATGAGTTGTGGAGCCTGAGTAAGAAAGCGCTTATAAGTCAAACTTCGCAAAACTGGAAGGCAATTATAATTGGTGACACTTCGGGTGATAAGTTGCCTGGCGACAAATTCTACACTATTCCTGGTGATGACTACAACAAGATCGAAAAACTGGAAATGTCACTAAAGTTTATTGAGTCATGGCCAATCAAACCGGATTACCTGATCCGTCTGGATGATGATGACATCATTTCGCCTGTTATTCTTTCTTTCATTGCACAGTTACCAAAAAAATACGCCTGTTATTACGACTCACGTCATGCCTGTATTGACCTGGTATACTTGAAGATTTCTTTTGGCAAAAATTTGTGGTTTGCAAACACGGTTATTCATAAGTATGAGCACGCTATAGAAAAATGCGGGAAGCACAATCAGAAAATATTGCTGCAGCATCATGATGAATATTGGCATAAATATTATAGCGATAAAAATACCTACGCTATACCGAAGGATAAAGCGATTTATTACCGGATACTCAGTCCTTTTTCCATTACAAGTGCGCTCAGTTCTACTGATACTACCGTGAAATGGTCAGAACATCTTACTTATTTAAATGGATATGGACCCTGGGTGCCCTTAGCTGATAGATTTTATTATTATGAGGAGCTGAAAAAGATTTCTCAAACCTTTTTTAAGATTAAGCCATTAAGAAATATATTTTACTGGATCCTTAATCACATTAAATTTTTAAATAACAGGCTGCTTAACCGATGAATTCAGATTTAAAGAATTCTGTAATTACAACAGATACACTTAAATATACTTTCCGAGAACGGTTCGAGCAAGAAAATATAAGACAATCTATATATTAATTAAAGTAAGATGTGCGGAATATTTGGCATTATAGCTCCCGAAGCAGTTGATAAACGAGAACTTAAACTGTTGGTCAAACACGCTGAGCAACGGGGAAGAGATTCGAGCGGACTGATCTTTATTAAAAACGGTCGATATCAGATTTGCAGGGCGGACTATAACATCGAAAAACTATTAAGCAAGATTAAACCTTATAAATCACAAGTTGTCCTGGGACATAGCAGACTAATTACGAACGGACTTGCAGACAATCAACCAGTGGTACGAGATGGTGTTTTTGTATTGCACAATGGCATTATTGTTAACGATGATGCGATATGGAAAGAACTTAAGGTGGAAAGAAAGTTTCAGATTGATTCAGAAGTCATTGCCGGTATAACCCTGGAGCATTTAAAAAGCGGTACCGAAATCTCAGAACTACCAGAACTGATTATGAGAAAGTGTAAAGGAGTTGTTTCCTGTGCATTGCTCATTCAAAATTTAGGAAAGTTAATTTTGATTTCAAACAATGGAAGTTTGTATACAGGAATTAAAGATGATGCTGTGTATTTTGCCTCAGAAGATTTTGCTTTAAAGGAAATTGACTGCAATAGTATTTCACAAATTCACAAATCATTTAAAATTTTAGATGTCCCAAAGCCTGAAAATTTAAGCTGGAATATAAACGACTTTAAGGCTAGAATAGAAAATTTAATCCCAGAGTTTAAATTTGACAAAACGCAGGAGGCCTTATTGGTTTATAATAAACATCATTTGAAAAGGTGTACAAAATGCATCTTACCGGCAACCATGCCCTATATCCGGTTTAACGAGCAAGGTGTGTGTAACTATTGTACGCATTACAAGCTTAGGAATACGCCAAAACCTAAAGAGGAATTATTCAGATTGGTTGAGCCTTACAGAAAAAAGGAGGGCTTGGAGTGCATAGTTCCATTTAGTGGAGGTAGAGATAGCTGTTATGGATTACATCTTATTGTGAATGAACTAAAGTTGCGTCCTGTGACCTATACCTATGACTGGGGGATGGTTACGGATTTGGGTAGGCGAAATATTAGTAGAATGTGTTCAGAATTGGGAGTTGAAAATATAATTGTTGCTGCTGATATTTCCTTAAAGCGCAAAAACATTAGAATGAATTTGGAGGCCTGGTTAAAATCACCTAATCTGGGCATGATGGCTATGCTGACAGCAGGGGATAAGCACTTTTTTCGTTATGCTGAGGAGATGAAAAAACAAACGGGTGTTGAGTTAAATTTATGGGGTATTAATCCTTTAGAAGTGACACACTTTAAAACTGGATTTCTTGGCATTAAACCGGATTTTGAGGAAGAAAGAGTTTACAGCCATGGCGTAATGAAACAATTGCGCTACCACTTCAAACGGTTTCGCGCCATGATGGATAGTCCGGGATATTTTAATTCATCGCTTTGGGATACCTTGTCTGGAGAATATTACAGGAGTTTTACAAAAAAGAAGGATTATTACCATATTTTCGATTATTGGCGATGGGATGAGGAGGTGGTTAATTCGGTACTGATCAAGGATTATGACTGGGAGTTAGCGCTTGATACCAATACCACTTGGAGAATAGGGGATGGAACGGCCGCCTTTTATAACTATGTGTATTACACAGTCGCCGGATTCACAGAGCACGACACGTTTAGAAGTAATCAGATACGCGAGGGGCAGATGACAAGGGAAAGAGCCTTAGAATTGGTTGAAGATGAAAATCGACCCAGGTATCAGAATATAAGATGGTACCTCGATGCATTAGGAATGGATTTTGAAAGAGTGATTAAAATAGTGAATACTATTCCCAAACTATATCAAGAGTAATGCAAGACTTCCATTTAGCTTGGGGCTTGCCAAAAATCTTGAAGTTGAACAGGTGGTCAATCCGCAAGGAACATCTAGGATAGTATGCATTTTACTATAGTTACATATACATTCCCTCCATCTAAGGAAATTGGTGGTAGACGCTGGGCAAAATTTAGCAGGCATTTGGCACTAAATGGGCATGCTGTAACTGTGATTTGTGCTAGTAATTCAAATGATCAAACCTGGTATGAGAATGAGTTTTCAGGAATTGAGGTAAGGGTATTGCCGAAATATTATCCTGAATGGCTAAGTGGGTTTACAAAATCCATAACACAGAAGTTGTTATATGTGATATACACACGAATACTAAGCCCATTGACAAAACAAAATTTTTTCGACAAGGGTTATGCCTGGAAAAAGCCGATGTTGAAGGCATTAGAGCAAGTTAATAATACAAAACCTATAGATGTTTTAGTAGTGACCGGCGCGCCTTATTCCCTTTTGTATTATGGGTCCATCTTTAAAAACCGCCACAAAGAAATCGTCTATGTTGCTGATTTGCGGGATCCATGGACCTGGGGAAGTTATTATGGGTTGCTCACCATGTCAGCAAGAAAGAAACGGTTTCAAGAGTACTCCGAGTCCAATACAATTGAGTTGTGTGATTTGTTTTGTTACCCAACTCAACACATGGGTAATGTGTTAAAAGAGAAATATCCTGCGTTTACATCCAAATTGTATTTGCTTGCCCATGCCTACGAACCTGATAAGTTCGGAAGTGCAGAGGATAATGTGGAACGAGAAGGATTTGTTTATGGAGGCACCTTGTATGATGGGATTGAAGATAACATTAAACGATTGTTGGATATAGTTAGAGCAAATCCGGACGCGGGATTTAAATGGGAGATTTATACAAGCACAACTTATCCGCTTTTTGATTCGGCTGTAACGAAGGGAAGCATTCAAAAGCACGCGCTAGTTCCTGAAGAACAACTCTTCAAAAAGATAAGAAACTCGGCCGCTTATTTGGCTTTTTTTCCTAAGACAGATAAAGATCTGGTTTCTACAAAATTCTTTGAAATTGTTTACACACAAACACCCATATTATATATTGGTGAAGAGGGAGATGTTGGACGATTTATCCGGGAAAATCGCTTGGGCGTTCATATTTTACCGGAAAACATAGAAAGAGATTTGCCAAAGTACCTTAATGGCAATGTACCCTTTGAAAACGGTTATTTTGATGTGAAACAATTCACTTTTGAGGCGGTTACCGCTAAGTTTTTAAACGATTTAAGAGACCTAAGAAATAGATAGTAGAATAAATGTTGTCCGTTTAAATGAAGAAAATTTATATTTTAATAGGTACCCGCCCCAATTTCATTAAAGTTACCCGATTTAAGGAAGTAGCTCACCAATGCCCTGATGTTAGTGTATCGCTTATACATACAGGTCAACATTATGATGAAAAGATGGCAGATGTCTTTTTCAGACAGTTTAATTTAGAACCGGATTATTTTCTGAACATTAAACCGGCCACAGCAAACAAACAAATAGCCGAAATTTTAATGAAGCTGGAAGATCTTATTGAAGAGATTGGGAAACCGTCGGTGTTATTGGTTCCAGGGGATGTGAATTCAACATTAGCCGGTGCTATTTTCGCTAGTAAACACGGCATTAAACTTGGGCACATTGAAGCGGGATTAAGAAGTTTTGACCGCAGTATGCCTGAAGAGATCAATCGTATCATAACTGATGAGTTGAGTGATTATTATTTTGTTACGGAACCCAGTGGCTTAAAGCACCTGAGTGAGGAAAAGAGAAAAGAATCAGCTATTTATTATGTAGGCAATACCATGATTGATACCATGATGGCTTATGAAGGGGAAATACAGGCCTCTGATGTTTTAAACGATTTAAAAATATCTGGTTATCCTTTTGTGCTTATGACCATGCATCGCCCCGCAACTGTTGACCATCCTGAAGGTCTGCTTCAGTTGGTTGAACTTATCGAAGAGATTACTAAAACCTATAAGATAATTTTCCCAATACACCCTCGCACCATTAAAAATACAAAAGAGTTTAAACTAAATGAACGCTTGAAAAGTAACCCAAATCTAATTTGCACAGAGCCTATGGACTATTTTTCTTTTCAAAAACTCATTTTGAATTGTGAGTTTATCATCACTGATAGCGGCGGTATTCAGGAGGAATCAACTTTCAGACAAAAACCATGCATTACGTTAAGACCAAATACTGAAAGGCCAATTACTGTTGAAGAGGGCTCAAACGTTTTGCTACCCTTTGACCTTGATCTGATAAAAAATGAAATAAACAAAATCCAGAATGGTACCTACAAAAAGGGTAAAATACCAGAACTTTGGGATGGTAAAGCTACCGAACGCATACTCAGTGTGCTGAGCCAATTATGATTGCATACTTAAGCCTTGGGGAACAGCCTTCCGGAATTTATTCGGGTCAGGTCATAGACACCTGCAAGTATTTATCAGAATTAAATGCTGGTCCTATCAGACTTTTTGCATTTATTTCATTGAGAAAATTCTTCGCTACGCGTAAGGCTTTAAAAAAGCAATACAAATATGTTGTTGTTCTACCAATGTTTCCGAAGTTGAAATATTGGCGTTTTAATATTATCCTCCTGGCTTGCGCAGTAATACGGTATAGGTGCACATCCATCATTTGCAGAAATTCAATCCCCACTCGACTATCATTATTTCTGAGAAAAACAGGCTTAGTTTATAAAGTCATTTACGACGGCAGGGGACTTGAATATGAGCAAATAAAGGAGTACCAGGTATTAACAGATGAGAAACTTGCAAAGGAGATTTATAAATCTGAAAAACAGGCTGTACTAAAAAGTGATTTTAGATTGGCTGTTTCATCAGCTTTAGTTACCTATTGGATTAAAAATTTTAGTTTCAAGGGTGACAATTGTCTGATTATACCATGTACATTAAACAGCACTTACACAGATGAAAATAAAAGGGAGATCACACGGCAATCGATTGGATGTTTAGATGATGATTGCATTTTGGTCTATGCAGGCTCTATCAGCGCCTGGCAGTCGTTTAAAATAATCTTTGATTTTATAAAAGGACAATTAGATGCCAATCAAATTATCAAGGTCCTGCTATTAACCAAAAAAATGGACGAAATTGAAAATTTAAAAAGGCAATATCCCGGCAGAATGATACAAATTTGGAGTGCAGAACAAGATGTAACCTCCTACTTAAAATTAGCTGACTATGGTTTACTCATTCGCGAAAATACGGTTACAAACAGTGTAGCTTCGCCGGTGAAGTTTGCAGAGTATTTGAATGCAGGATTAAACGTAATTATTAGTCCAGTTTTGAAAGATTTTACGGAATTTGTAAAGGCACACGCATGTGGTATAATACTTGAAAATACACCAATTAATTTGCAAAAAATATCGGCGAGTGCTAGAGCTCATAGTCTAGCTTTATCAAACAACTATTTGAATAAACGTAGTGAAATAATTACTGCAAAGTACAAAGAACTATTAAAACATTGTTAGCATGTTGATAGAAGAGGCCAAGTGGATACAAAATGTGCTCAGAAATAATTTTTCTATAGAAAATTACCCTCTGCTAAACATAGGCAGTTCAACGGCAGTATTTCGGGAAAAAACGCAAGCACATATCCATGAGTCGGTCTTTAAGCCCCTCAAGGAAAAATCACTCAGGGTTATACATACTGATATCAAGGAAGACGCCGGTGTGGATGCAGTGGGCGATTTAAATGACCCACTATTTAGAGATAGTTTGAAAAAGATGGGTATTAAAAGTGTGTTATGTTCCAACTTGCTTGAACATTTAGAACATCCAAAAGAAATATGTGATGCGATTATGGATTTATTGCAGCCCAATGATTTGATTATTGTTACAGTACCACATTATTTTCCATTTCACAAGGACCCCATTGATACCATGCTAAGGCCTTCGATTGCTGAATTGCATAATTTTTTCCCTGGCACAAAAATTGTGGAAGCACAAATAGTAGATGCAAATGATTGTTATAAGAATGCACTTCTGTCTAATCCAAAGTATTTTTTAATAATGGCTTTAAGACTATTTCTTCCCTTCTATAAATATAAAGAATGGAGGCTGATTGTGAAAGATTTTTTCAATATAAATCGCAAATATTCCGCCTGTTGTTTGTTGTTGTGTAAACAAGCTACATAGCCAATGCATGAATTATTACGACAGATTCCAGGCCTTTTCTCCAAAAAAGATGTATAATTCACTACTTGTTCTAATATGTTGAAGATAGGCTAGAAGAGAATGGTTGGCAAACAAAGAAATTTTGGTTTGGATGTGATGCGCAGCACATCTATTTTAATGGTTGTACTGGCTCATAAATTCACATTTAATTATGAGTTTGGCTTAGTTGGTGTTCAAATCTTTTTTATTTTAAGTGGTTTTCTGATTGGTCAAATACTGATTAGAGATTTTAAGAAAAAAATTGATATAAGCACAGTTGTAAAATTTTGGAAACGTAGATGGTACAGAACTTTGCCCTTGTACTACTTGATATTGCTACTAAAAGTTGTGGTTTATGGCAATCCGTTTGGTTGGAAAATCATCGTTTATTTTTTGTTTCTTCAAGCAAATTTTGTTGGCATCTCCTTTTTTGGTGTATCCTGGAGTTTGGTGGTGGAAGAATGGTTCTATATTTTATTACCAATAGTATCCTTTGTTTTTTTAGGAAAGACATTTAAGGCCTCTAGGTATTGGAAAATTTTATTGGGTACAATCCTAATTGTTTTTCTCGCCCGTTTATTATGGAACGCACTGCAAAAAGGTATAATTATTTACCAATTTGATTGTTTGCTTGTGGGTGTAGTACTCGCACTTTTAAAATTGGAGTATGCTAAAATTTATGCTGAGCTTGATAAGGTTTGGATATTTATTCTAGGTTTTTCGGGCTTTACAGTCTGCACGATTTTATTTGGCAAATTGGAAGATATTCCTTTATACGCACCACTTTACAGAGTAGTGTGGTATTTTACAATTAGTTTTTTTATTGCAATGATGGTGCCTTTTATTGAAAAGTCAAAGTTTGTCAACGTAAGTTTAAAGTCCATAAAAGGACTATACGTTTTTTTTACCTGGACAAGTATTTTAACCTATGCCATTTACCTGCTTCATATGGACATATATAGTTTTACACCATTCCATACAGTGCTTTTAAATACAACCTTACATGTTTTTTTGATGTACGGTATTTCCTATTTACTTTATGTATTTTACGAACATCCGTTTATGAATTTAAGAGATGAATTAAGTATAAAACAATACGCTACTAGCATTAAAAGATCAATAAATAGTGCAATCTCAAGAAAGAATTATGAAAGTAGAAGGCAATTTAAAAAATATTGAGATTGAAATCGTTTTATGTTGTTGGGTCAGGAATATTTATTAGGGATTAAACAAGAATATTGGAAGTAAGATTAACAAATTCTGATGTAAAATTAGGGAATTCTAAATTCCTGATAGGAATGATTTACCTCTCAGTATTTATCAATTCTTATGTTTTTTTTAAACAACCTTTTGAATTCTATTTTGGGTATTTAGTGTACTTGGTATTGTTGCCGGTGTTTATTTTCCGTTATGGTGTTAACAGACCCTTGTTTTTTATCTTATTGGTATTACTATTAACGGGAATTTTTAATGTGCTAAGCGGTAGTCACACCTTCTTTTTGTTTATAAAGGTGTTTACCGGATTTAGCCTGTCCTATTTATTTTACTATTATGTGATTCTGGAATTTGATTATAAGGTGGAGCAATTATTTAAATGGTATCTTACCGGTGCCTATATTGCTGCATTAATAGGAATATTTCAGTTTGTTTCTTTTCAAATTGGATTTACACCTGGGTATAACTTTTCCTGGATATTAAACAAATGGGGATTTATACCCGGGGGCAATTTTGGCATACGTATTAATTCGGTATTTGGGGAGCCTACTTATTTGGCCAGTACCCTTTCCGCAGCCTTTTTTATCAGTGTATATAATTTGTTCAGAAAGGAAAGTTATGGGCTTAGTAAAATTAAAAGTATTGTTATTATTGTTGTGTATCTTCTTTCCTTTTCGGGTTTAGGACAAACAGGCATATTTTTGAGTTTGATTTTTTTAGCGATAAATTTTGGCTTGATAAGGTACGTGGTGGTTGCAGTGCCCGCTGCCATTTTGCTTTTTAATGTTTTGTACAATAATGTTGGAGAATTCAGGGAACGTTATGACAGTACCGTTGGCTTATTTTCGGGTGAGCAAGAATTTAAATTGGGAAAAACCCATGGCTCCTCCTTTATCTTGTACAATAATTATAGAGTGGCCTTAAAAAACTTTAGCTCCAATTTTTTATTTGGTACCGGCATAGGCTCTCACCCAGTGGCTTTTGAGAAATATTCTTTGGCAAGAAATTTTAAAGTATCGGGTTTTAATTCCAATTCCGCCGATGCCAATTCAATGTTGTTGAGACTTATCTCTGAAACCGGATTGTTTGGTGTCTGCATTTTCCTGTTTATTATATTCAAGTGTTACGTGAGCCGGGACGCTTTAAACGACAGTTCCCACTGGCTCATCAGCAATGCTATTTTGGTGATGATCTTACTGAATTTGTTCAGGCAGGGGCATTATTTTTTAAATGGTTTTCCTTTTTTTGTGTTGCTGTACATTTACAACTATCTTTCCTATACCAGACAACTGCCTGGTCAAAAGATCGAAAATACTGAGGTGGTGGAGGTTCCGGATTCTACCGGCCAATTAAAAAGTACGGGTTCCTGATTCTAAATATTCCGGGTTCATTATTCTGTATTCCGGGTTGGGGTAATTTCTAATTTCTTATTTCTGATTGGGGAGTGTTACATATGTAAATAGGTAAGTGCCAAATAGGAAGTTTAAATTAAGAAACCTTCTTAACCTTTAACTTTCTAAACCCTCAAACCCATTCGTGTAATTTAGGCGTAGTAGTTAATTAGTGTAATTCGTGTGATTCGTGTAATTCGTGGCTATTCCTTAATCCCCAAATCCTTCCTCTTCTTCTCGTTCCTCTCCTTCATATTAAATACCTCCACAAGAAGCGCAAAACCCAGGGCCACATAAGCGTAATTTTTATTGAGGTGCAGGTGTTGCTCTTCGGGAACGCTGAAATTGTAGGCATCCATAATGCCCTCAGCCAATAAAATGGCACCTATGGCCAATAAAAACACAAGGGCGATGGTTTTAATGCCCTGATTACGATTAATAAAATCGGCCACCAAACCTGAGAACATAATCATCAAAATCATACTGATGACCACAGCGGCAATCATAATCAACACAATACCACTTACCCCAACGGCCGCGAGTATGCTGTCGAAACTGAAAATAAAATCGATGATGATGATTTGTATAATAACGGATTTAAACGTGACCTTGCCCGGTTTCAGGTGTTCAATTTCTGTTTCATCCGGACTGTTTACTTTCTCCATCAGTTCCTTCCAGGTTTTAATTAATAGAAACACACCGCCCCCGGCGAGGATGAGCGCTTTGCCGCTAAAACCATAAGGACCAATGTAAAACAGGGCTTCTTTTAAGCCGGCGATCCAACCCACAAACAAAAGCAACACCGAACGCACGATGAGCGCCAGGGCCAAACCAATGGTTCTGGCTTTTTTTTGAGTAATGCGGGGCAGGCGGTTTACTGCAATGGAAATAAAGATGATGTTATCAATGCCCAGGATGATTTCTAAAATAGAGAGGGTAAAAAGGCCGATTAGTCCTTGAACGGACATTAAGGCATCGAAGTCAGCGGACCAGTTGTGCATGATTTTAGCCTGCGAATATAGCGTTTTAAAGTTAAAAGACTTAAGTCAAAAGCGGGCCTGAGCAAAGGCGAAGGATAGTTCTCCTTTTCAGGATTTTAAGCCGCCGTATTCGCGGAAGGGACCATAGCGATAGCTTGCCGAAGCGAATGTTTAGGCCGCGCAAAGCGGCGGAGACTGCGAGCCCCATGGGAGAGCAGACCCCGCACGCGCTGCCCCCGCAGCCTTTGCATTTATAAAACAACTAGAGCGGAGGGCCCGGCTCCGACATGGGCAAATGTGCTTTGTACTCCCGAAATTATCTGGATGACCAGCTTGTGTAAGGGAAAGGATATTTGCGTAACCAATTCCCACCTCATCCTTCTTTAATTAAGCAAATTGACCAGCTATATCATTCCAAATCTCCTTGCATTTCCCCGAAGAAGCTTCTTATGATCACGACCTATTTCTTAAAAAATGTTAACGTAATAATTTAAATGTATTGATAATCAATAATATATGTGTTTAAATAAATATTCTAGTACTATGCATGACAAAGTACTGAAAATACGTTGTATGTTTGCATCACCAAATAGTACCAAAACAAAACAACCGATATAAAAAATTAAAACCATGAAAAATCTAATCAAATCTCTGCTCCTGGTTATAGTAAGCAGCTGCAGTATTAGCCAAATGCAAGCAGGTACCTCCCTGCACAATCCAAATGAAGGCTCTTCTTCTACGGCTGAAACCGAGAAAGTGATCCGCAATTATTTTAAGTTTCCACACATCCTGATGCCGGTGAATGAAAACAAAACGGCTGTGAACAACAAGGTGGAAGTTTTATTCAGTACCGACTCCATCGGCAAGGTAAATTTTGTGCTGGCAAAAACCGAAGACAAAGCCTTAAAAAAGGAAATTGAAAAACAATTTATGGCTCTGCAACTTAAACAACTGAAAAGTGAAGTGGTGCATAAAGTGGTTCTGAACTTTAGAACGATTTAATGTGAACGTGAACCTTTACAAATGAATTGGCAAAGAGAAAAGTATGGAACCTAGAAAATTCAAAATTTAAGTAACCGGTAAAATTGACGAAATGCTAAACCCCGAGAACGATATAAACACAGACAGTGTACCTGATAAATCCGACAACTTCCGCGCTGCTGCCCAGGCCCAAATGCGCAAAGGTGTGCTTGAGTTGTGCATACTTTCCATACTCTCTCAGGGAGATGCCTACCCAACCGGAATTATTGATAAACTGAAAGACACCAAACTGGTGGTGGTGGAAGGA
>Ga0154020_10000705_pt1 | contig 41015 bp, 36 predicted proteins | sample Klosneuvirus_201_FD_109709 | JGI IMG/M metagenome (GOLD analysis project Ga0154020, IMG submission 109709) | Active sludge microbial communities from wastewater, Klosterneuburg, Austria - Klosneuvirus_20160825_MG | ecosystem: Engineered > WWTP > Aerobic digester > Activated sludge | place... | reverse complement strand
TTTTTTTTAACGCTATTACGAATATATATTTTTTTTTTAAGTTATGATTTTTATTATTAAAAAAATAAAAAAAATTATATTTTACAAATTTGTAAAGTGTGCTATAGTAGAAGGTTCTAGTAACTTCGTTGGTTGAACGCATCCATTTTCGTTGTTTAAAGCGTGTTAATTTTATTTTTTAAATAATAATTTTTTTAAAAGCCGGGTAACATAATGGTAGTGTGTGGTCCTGCAAAGTCTAAAGCAGCGGTTCGATTCCGCTCCCGGCCTATTTTAGTTGGAAAATAAATTATTTATTATAAATTTTTAATATTAGTTCCTAGTACCTTCTTCTAGAATTACTTTTTACGTATTTTCTTAAATATTAAAGTTTCATTACGGTTGATTTACATTTTTATTTGTTGAGAGGTCTTTAAGTACCAGTTCGTTTTAGTCGTATTGCTTGTTATTGAAATATTTACATCAAAAAAAATATTTAAAAATTGTCGTTAATAAGTTAAATTCTTTTTGTTTTAGGTTAATCTAGTTAATGAATGAAATAACTGGATCGTGTTATCGTCCTTGCTTCTTTTTAATTTTATGTTTTTTATATTTACTATAAATTTTTATATCTTTCTATTATGAGTTTCTGGTGTTTTATTTATGGCCTTTTATTCTCCATTGGAACAATTTGATACTATATCTTTAATACCTATTTTTTTCTGAAAATTTGATATTTCTTTTAGTAGTATAGTACACCTTTATTAATTGCCGATATTTTTTTATTATTACTAGTTTTTTTTTATACTACTAGTTTTAAATTAGTTCCAGATTTTTGACAATTATTGTTGGAAAAATTATATTTACTAGTTTTTAATATACTTGATCAGCAAACAGGCAGTAAAGGTTACATCACTTTCCTTTTATTTTTTCAGTCTTTTTTTTTATATTGTTATGTAATTTAATTAGTATGACACCATTGGTATTGCTTTAACTAGTCACATTGCAATTACATTATATTTATCTTTAAGCTTAGGTTTATCTATCTTTATATCGGTTTATTAACGCATAATGTAAAATTTTTTAAACTTTTTATTCCTGAGTGTCCTTTTCTATTATTACCTTTTTTAATAGTTATGAGATATTTTCATATGTAATTCGTTGTTTTAGTTTAGCAATACGTTTAAGTGCCAACCTATCGCAGGTCATACACTTGTTTATATTATTTCAAGTTTTATTGTAAATGTTGTATCAATAAAATTTTGATTTTTCTTATTCTAATTTTTTTAATAGGCGCCGTTTTAGTTTTAGAAATAGGTGTAGCTTTCTTACAAGCTTATGTTTTTACTATTCTTGTAAGTATTTATTTATCTGATTCTTTAAAAACACCAGCCCATTAAATACTATTTTTTAAAATTTACGATAAATTTTGTTAAATCTTTGATTAATATAAAATTCTAAGGTTATAATTATGTCATCAGTTAGACGACATTTATTTCACATGTTGATCCTAGTCCTTGACCAATAGTTGCAGCTTTTGGTGCCTTTTTTTTATTATCTGGTATGGCTTTTTATATGCATGATATATTCTTAGGTGGTTATTTTGCACTTTTTGGCTTAGTATCTGTTGTTTTATCAGGTTATTTTTGATTTTCGATATAGTACAAGAAGCTACATATGCAGGTCATCATACTTTAGCAGTACGCGCTGGTTTACGTTATGGTTTTTTACTTTTATCGTATCTGAAGTAATGTTATTTTTTGGGTTTTTTTGAGCATTCTTTCATGCAAGTTATTCTCCTGCTATTGTTTTAGGTTATGATTGACCACCGTTGGTATTTCAGAAATTCCAGTTTTTGAATTCCCTTTATATAACACTTTTCTTTTAATTATATCAGGTTATCTATTACTTGAGCACATAGAGGTATTGCTATTGGTTCTTTTTCTACTGCTATTGATGCTTTTTTAGTTACTATATTCTTAGGTTTTTTATTGTTGTTTTACAAATGTTTGAGTATTATGAAGCATCTTTGATATCTCTGATAGTATTTATGGTACTACTTTTTATTCTTTAACTGGTCACATGGATTACATGTTATTGTTGGTGCTACTTTTATTACTGTTTGTTTATTCGTCTTTTAAATAGACATTATTTAACTAATCACTATTTGGGTTTTATTTTTGCTGTTTGATATTGACATTTTGTTGATGTTGTTTGAATTATCCTTTTCTTAACAGTTACTGTTGAACAACTTGATAATTTTATTTTATGTCACAAATTGATAAGTTAAATTTTTTCCCTCACATTTTTTGATTCTAGTTTTATTCGGAATATTCTATTTTTTAGTTTTTTCCTATGTTCTTCCTTTAATCTTTCAAAGTTTAGAAATACGTTCAATATTTTTTTCTTCATTATTATCCGAAGGTTTTTCTTTTAATATCTTTTTTTACTTTTTAGTACACTTCATAATATTTCATTATTTAATAGTTTTGTTCAAATTCTATTAAATTTTTTAAAAAATCATAAAAATATTAAAAATTTAAGTAATTTATTTTCTAGTTCTGTCTTTTATATTTAATTATTTTTTAAAAAAATAAAGTTTGTTAATGTGTGCTTTACACTTTTGAAATATTGCTTTATGTATAACGCGAATCTACCTGTAGAATCTGATGAATTTTTTTTAGATATTGGTATCGTTGTATCAATTTCTGATGGTATTGTTGGTATTATTGGTTTAGAAAATGTTGCTAATGTGAAGTCATCGAATTTTTAGCTGGTTCTAAAAAAATTGCTGGTATGGTTTTAAATCTAGAACCACAAAAAATTAGTGCAGTTGTTTTAGGTGATGATTCAGAAATTAAACCTGTCAGACAGTTACTCGTAAATTTGATTTAATGGGTGTTCCTGTTGGTGAAAGCCTTTTAGGTCGCGTTGTTGATCCTTTAGGTAATCCTTTGGATATGGGTACTCCTATTGTTTCTAAAGGTTATAGTTTGTAGAGAAAATTGCACCTTCAATTATTTCGCGTGCACCAGTAATACTCCTCTCGAAACTGGGTTAAAGGTTGTTGATAGTATGGTTCCAATTGGTCATGGCCAACGTGAACTATTATTGGTGATATGAAAACTGGTAAAACAGCCGTAGCTCTTGATACAATTATTAATCAAAAAGGTACTGATACTTATGTATTTATGTCGCTATTGGTCAAAAAAGATCTTCAGTTGCACGTATTAAAAAAGTTTTAATGGAACGTAATGTATGGATTATACAATTATTGTTGCTGCAACAGCTTCTGATTCTGCCGCCTTACAATTTATTGCACCTTACAGTGGATGATGCTATGGGTGAATACTTTATGCATAAAGGTCTTCGTGTTCTTTGTGTATACGATGATTTAAGTAAACATGCCGTCGCTATCGCCAACTTTCATTACTTTTACGTAGACCTCCAGGACGTGAAGGTTATCCAGGTGATGTCTTCTTCTTACATTCAAGATTATTAGAACGTTCAGCCAATCTTTTAAATAGTGAGTTCACTAACTGCATTACCAGTCATTGAAACAATTCAAGGTGATGTTTCTGCTTATATCCCAACTAATGTTATTTCTATTACTGATGGTCAAATTTTCCTAGAAACAGAATTATTCTCTCGTGGTATTAGACCGCAGTTAGTCCAGGTTTATCCGTTAGTCGTGTTGGTTCAGCCGCACAATCAAAAGTATTAGAAAATTAGCTGGTAACTTAAAATTAGAATTAGCACAATTCCGTGAAGTTGAAGATTTTACTAAATTAGGTTTCGCGCTTGATGATGCTACTAAACGTCTTGTTGATAGAGTACGAAGCTTACAAAAGCTCTAGTACAAAATCGTTTTTCTCCAATCCCAGTAACGGATCAGGTTATATTTTTATATGCTGTCTGAACGGTTTCTTAGATGGTATATCTGTTGATTTAGTTCAACGTTTTGAGCAAGAACTTTTTAGCTTTTTAAAAGGTACTTATTCCACGCTCCTTTAAGTTATCATTTAAAAAAAATCCTAGAAGAAGATCTAATGAATTATTTCTTAACATTCTTCCGTAAATACTTATCCAGTATTTAGCCTAACACCGAAAAATTCTTTTGACTTTTATTTTTGTCTATTCTTAAGAAGCCATCGCCTTATAAAATTCAAGGCCTTGAATTTTATAAATCGTTGGCTTTTTTCTACAAATCATAAAGATATTGGTACTTTATATCTATCTTTGGTTTGTTCTGTGGTATTTTTGGTACACTTTTCTCTGTACTCATTAGATAGAAGTTGCTTTCCCTGGTGAGCAAATATTTTTTGGTGATTATCAGTTTTATAACGTGGTGTTACTGCTCATGCATTTATTATGATTTTTTTCATGGTTATGCCTGCTTTATCGGTGGTTTTGGTAATTGAATGATTCCTTTAATGTTAGGTGCTCCGGATATGGCTTTTCCTCGTTTAAATAACATGAGTTTTTGATTAATGCCTCCTTCATTTATTTACTTCTTGCTTCCGCATTCGTTGATGCAGGTGCAGGTACTGGTTGAACTGTTTATCCTCCTTAGCTGATGGTGAATTTCATGCTGGTGCTGCTGTGGATTTAGCTATCTTTAGTTTACATTTAGCTGGTGTAGCTTCTTTATTAGTGCTATAAACTTTATAGTTACTATTATGAATATGCGTGTCCCTGGTATGCATATGAATTATATTCCTCTATTTGCATGAGCAGTTTTAGTAACTGCTATCCATTACTTTTAACATTACCAGTATTAGCAGCAGCAATTACTATGTATTGACAGATCGTAACTTTAATACTTCTTTCTATGATCCTTCAGGTGGTGGTGATCCAATCCATACCAACACTTATTCTGATTCTTTGGTCAAATTTGGCCGTGTTACAAGGTAACTTGTAATATTATTATTGCGCTATATGCTGGGACAAATTGAAGATTTATAGGTACTTATGTTTAAGTCTAATTTAAATTTTAGCCGTATAAGTGAAAATTCTATAATGAAATTTAATCAGCAGGAAACTTTGAATTCTTTTAATATTGCACTTAATACTAAATTAAAAGAATATAATGGTTCCTCAGAGACTACACGCGCAAATTCCTTTAATGAATGATTAGCAGGTCTTATTGATGCAGCTGGCTGTTTTTATATTTCAAAATATAATAATATAAGTTGTGAAATTACACTTTGTTCTAAAGAAGTAAAAGCACTTTATAAAATAAAAGAGAAATTTCACGGTTCAGTTTCAAAAAGTCAAACCTCTAATTTATTTAGATGACGCTTGCATAAAAAAAAACATTTAATTTTTTTATTAAAAACTATAAATGGTTATATTTATTTAAAAATTGAAAATTTTAAAAAAATATTAGATTTATTTAATATTGAATTTAAACAATATGACTTCTCTATAAAAAACGCTTGATTTTCCGGTTTTTTTGATGGCGCGGGTCATGTAAATTTAAATAAAAATAATTTTCAAATTATTATATCTATTACTCAGAAAGAAAGATTAGTCTTAGACTTAATTAATAAAACGTTTAATGGGTTTCTAGTTTTTGATAAATTTTTAAAAAGTTTTATTTGATATGTATCGTTGGAAAAAGATTTATGATTATTATTTGAGTATTTTATATTAAACTCGTTAAAGTCTGATAAAAATACTGATATCGTTTCAGCTATGCGTTTTTTTAGATATAAATTAAAAAAATATCATCTAAATCAATCAAAATATTTGAAACTTAATCATTTTATTACTTTATTTCAAAAAAGGAAAAAGATATAGTCCGTTTTGTATATACAAAATGCATCCAGAAGTTTATATTTTAATTATTCCAGCCTTTGGTACAATTTCTCATATTGTTGCAGACTTTGCTAATAAATCTATTTTTGGTTATTTAGGTATGGTTTATGCTATGATGGCTATTGGTTTCTTAGGTTTTATGTCTGAGCTCACCACATGTATACTGTAGGTATGGATATTGATACAAGAGTATACTTACTGCCGCAACTATGATTATTGCTGTACCTACAGGTATTAAAATTTTTAGTTGATTATTACAATAGCCGGTGGTATTATTCAAATGACAGCACCAATGTTATTTGGTATGGTTTCTTATTCCTTTTTACTATGGGTGGTGTTACAGGTGTTATACAGCTAATGCTGGTTTAGATGTTGCAATGCATGATACTTATTATGTTGTTGGTCATTTTCACATGTCCTATCTATGGGGGTTGTTTTTAGTTTATTTGCAGCCTTTTATTATTGAATTGAAGTCCAACTGGTCTTAAATATTCTGATATTTTAGCTAAATTACACTTTTGATTAACTTTACAGGTGTTAATTTAACCTTCTTCCCTATGCATTTTTTAGGCTTAGCGGGTATGCCTCGCAGAATACCCGATATCCTGATATTTATTGAGGTTGAAATTTTGTTAGTTCAATTGGTTCATTAGTATCTGTCTTTGGTGTTGTTGTTTTTTTTTATATCGTTTACGATCATTCACTACTAACAACTTATTTTTATCATTAAATAATAATGTTTATATTATTGCTTTAAATAATGCAATTGATGAATCGAAATTATTAGCACCGTTTAAAAGCTTACACAACGAATTTAGCTCATTTTATGTGTTAACAAATATAATTTCTTTAATGCATTTGATTTTAAATTTTCATATGTTTATTTAAATAGAGTCTTATGAGCAGATTTTTTTGCTGATATGATTTCTTTTTTAAAGCCTATAACGAACAATTTGGTGCACAATTTTATTTAGATTTGAATAAATATGTATTCAAACATATGTACCTACTCTAATGTTATTTCGTATTAATACGATTAATTTTGAAGATAATATTAAATTTTTTAATGTATTCTTTAATTTTAGATTCTTCTCTTTTTTAGCTGATTTCTCTGTAAGTAATAAATTATTTTATTCATTTTTGAAATTATTCTTGAAATTAGATAATATTTCTTTTTTCTTTACTAAGTAATTAAATTTATGTTCTTTTTTTATTTCTTTTATTTCTTTTTTTTATATGTTTTATTGTTTCAAAAGGATTTTGATTTTTTAATGAAGAGATTTTAATTGCTGTATGTATGGGATTAGTTTTTTTCTTATTGCAAGCTCTATAAGAAAATTAATTAATTTTACTTTCTTTTTAGGATTGAATTTATTTATTTTTCATTTTTAAATTTAATTCTGTTGAATATAAAACTATAGAAAAAATGTTAGATTTAGTTTATTTAGATGGTTTTCGTTTTGAATCTCTAGTTATTATCAATTATATTCATTTTTTTTTGAATTTACTAATGAAATTCTTAATTCATCTAAATTAATTAATTTATTATTATTAAAAATTTTGTATATTCTTTTGTATCTAATCTTTATACATTTAATTTTTTCTCTACTTCCAATAACTTTCATCCTTAGTAACATCAACTAATACAGGTAGTGCTTTAATTCAGGAATTTTCTTTAACTGAAGGCTTAAATTTAAATAACTTGGTTAGATTAAACTCTTTTGATTTAATAGATAACCATCTGTATCTGAAATTTTTGAATTATTTTTATCTAATTATGCATATACATCCTTTTCAGTTATTAATGAGTCTCAGATGATTCTTTATTTTTATCTGATTTAGCTTTTTTTGTAAATAAAAATGTAAATATTAATTTAATTTCTTAATATTTTTTATTTTTATTATTTCATTAAAGCAGTATGCTATGTTATTTTTATTTATATTTAGTTTATGTCAAAAAATATTTTAAATTATATATCCAATGTGTTTCAAAAAAATTAAAAGTAGGTACTTATAATCGTTTAGGTACAAATTTTTCAGGAAAAATTTGTGTATTTCATAGGGGAGGTGGTAATAAACATTTTTATAGAGTAATTGATTTCATCGAAGATTGAACGCTTTTGGTTTAATTTATGGTATATCATATGATCCAAATAGATCTGCACATTTAGGATTAATCTTATATGATAATGGTGTTTTTTCAAATATTATAATAAGTGATGGTGTATTAATTGGTGGAAAAATATTTTCAGGGACTTCCGCAATTAATAAACTTTGTTTAAAAAAAGGTTCTTCATTGCCGATATCAAATATTGGCGTTTTTTCTATAGTTAATAATATTGAAGTACGACCTAAATTTGGCGCAGCTATAGCAAGAGCAGCAGGTGCAGGTGCAGTCGTGTATCTGCTACATCAACTTTTGCTACAATGAAATTGCGTTCAGGTTGATTTTTAAAAGTATCGCCCGATTCTATAGCATCCATGGCTATGTTTCTAATATGTTACATAATATGTCAGTTATTGGAAAAGCAGGTAAAAACAGAGGTTTAGGTAAAAGGCCTGTAGTTCGTGGTGTAGCTATGAATCCTTGTGATCATCCACATGGTGGTGGTAATGGTAAAACATCGCCCCCTAGTTCGCCTGTACTCCTTGAGGTAAGATAACAAAATGAGTTCATTCTAAAAGTAAAAAGGTTGATAAATTAAAAAGACGCCTATTAAAAAAATCCGTTAAACATATGTCACGTTCAGTTTGAAAAGTACCTTATATTTCTAATATATTTTTTTCTAATTTATTTAAAAAAACAAAAGTTTTTAATATTGACAAAGAAGTTCAATTATTCCTAATTCATTTTTGAATCGTAAACTTCGTGTTCACAATGGTATTTGATTATTAACCTGAATATAAAATCTTCTATGGTTGGTCATAAATTTGGTGAATTTTCTTTTTCTAAAAGAATGGGTAAAGAAATTCATTTAAAAAAAAAGAACAAAAAAAAAAAATAAAAATTTATGGGACATTTAATTAATGCTACAGCTATGCGTGTTGGTTGATTTTCTAATTGGTCAGATTCTTGATTTTCAGAATATGTATATTATTCCGAGTTTTTATTATGATTTTTAGAGTTCGTTTATTTCTAACATACTTTTTTTCTTCTAAACGAATAGAAAGTGCAGCTACTTTTATAGTCATTTTGAGGTTGCTAATAAATATAATAATTTATATATAAATGTCTATTTTATGATGGTGCTGTTGAAGGCATCATGGATGATTTATTTTTTCAACATTATACTGAAGTGACTAAATTAAATTCAGAGTTACGTGAGAAAAAAAATTATCATTCTTTTGACTCTTGGAAAATATTAACAGTATTAAATTGACACATAGTTTTTTTTTGTATGATTGACCTACGGAACGTGTAGCCATTTAATAAAGGCAATGAATTATTTAATTAAGCCTCAGGTTATGAATTATTTTTCTGATAATATTTTTCAAACGGAAGCACGTGGTTCAGCTGCACGTGCACTTTTTTTTTATGTTTATTCTCAAATATTAAAACAATAGTTTCTCGTAATTTTGTTAAACCAACAATTAATATTAACATTGTTTTATCAAGATTATATATGTAATGTCTTGAGGTTTATGAAGTTATAATTTATTTCTATATTTTCAATTATTTTTGCTATTATCCTTGAATTTCTTGTTACTTTTACTAAAATTAAATTAAGTTTTTTTTCTATTACCGGTTTATCTGTTAATGCTAAGTTCTATCACGCTTTATAGCACGTAAGTTAAAGCAAAATTATTCAGTTACTGAATTGTTAAATCCTTTAAAGAAAGAGTTACGTTATGTTGGTTTTATTACTAAATATCCTTTATCTATTATTTTTTTTCTTTAACAAAAAATGATTTTAATAAAAATCAAGTTCTTTTATATCGTAAAGGTGTTTTTAAGTATCTCTTTCATTTTTATTTTCTCTTTATATAAAATATTATGTTATTTTTTTTAATAATACGCATTCTTGATTATTTTTTGATTTAATTAGTGCATTAAATTTAATTAATGGTTATACTAATGATATTACTTCTATTTGTAATTCTAAAATATATACTAAAAATAGATCAGGTTATGGTGTTATTTTTTTAAATGACACTAATATATAAATAAATATTTCTCAGGATTAATTTTTTTGGATTCAAAAATTAAATTTGTTAAAAAATTTGACTTTTTTAATTATATTGATGGTTGACTGATGATTTTTATTCTAATATTAATAATTTATTTTTATCAAAAAATGAATATTCATTTGATTTAAATTTTTTTTCTTCTAATTTATATTTTAATAAATTTATTTCTTATAATTATTGATTATACAATTATAATATATATATTCTAACATTAATAAAAGGAGTTTACGTAATTATAGTTTAGGTCGTTTTGGTTCTTTAATCGGGTTTAAAATACATGTTTGGGGCGCTTTTCTAGAAAACAAAGAGCAAGTTCTACTTGATTTCGTGAAATAAAAGTGCCTTTGAATACATTGAGCGCTAATATTGATTATGGCTTTTTACAGTACCCCTTAAAAATAGTGCAGTTACGGTGAAAGTTTGGTTATATAAAAAAAATGATTTTTCTAATTTTACTTTAAATTGATTTAATTTATGAAACAAAGTCCTAGTAATTTAAAATTTAAAAAATTTCATAAACCAAATTCGTCTTTTTTGGTTTTAAAAGAACAAAAATCCTTTATGCCTTTCCAGGTTTTTGAGCACTTAAAAGTTTACAAGCAGGCCGATTAAATTTAAACAAATTGAAGCTGCTCGTAGAACGATAAGACGTACTACAAAGAAAACGGGTAAACTTTGAATAAATCATTTACAAATTTTTCATTATCAAAAAAACCTGTTGGTTCTCGTATGGGTAGTGGTAAAGGTGCACATTCTGTCTGAGTATGTGCTGTTAGAGAAGGGCAAGTACTCATGAAATAAGTGGATTATCCCGAGATATTTCTATTAAAGCTTTAGTTAGTGCTGGTAGTAAGCTACCTATTAAAACAAGTGTTGTCAAATTAGTTTATAGTTTATGATTCAAGCAGGTACTATGTTAAAAGTTACAGATAAAACGGGTGTTATACCGTACAATGTATAAAAGTTTTTGGGCCTATAAAAAAGCATATCGCATATTAGGTGATGTTGTTTTAGTTTCAATAAAAAAATTTAATGTTAAAAAATTTTCAGCTTTGAAAACAAAAAAAAAACGTAAATTTCTTCAAGGTAGTTTATCTCGTGCTCTCGTAATTAGAACTAAAGTTAATTATGTCGTAACCCTGGTGTTTTTATTAAGTTTAATGAAAATACTGTAGTCTAGTTAATAAACGTGTAGTACCAGTGTCGAATCGAGTTTTTGGACCAGTTTTAAAAGAACTTTGTATGAAATGACCTTCTTTAGGTTGTATTACTAGATTTATTATTTAATTTATGTTAAATTCTGTTGATTATTCTTTTAATTATAAATTTTTATTTCGTAATATACTATTCAAAAATTATCTAAAATTTTAAATAGTTTTTCTATACCTCATGTTCAAAAATTGGTATTATATTTTTCATTAATGGATTTTGAAACGTTAGATGATGTTCGTATCACAATTATCATTATTTTTTTAAATTTTTTTTAGGCGAGCGCGCATTTTTTTCTGGTTATAAATCACTGTTTAATTTGGGTAAAACTACTCTAATGTAAAAATACAATTAATTTTAAATAAAAAAGATGTTTTTTTTTCTCTCTTGTTTTTTTCTAATGATGTTTTACCTTTTTTAGATTTAGGCTATCTTTCTTCCAATTATTTTAAACAAAATTTGAATATACATGTTTTTACTTTTTTGATTAAAGATATGAATATTTTTGTTGAAAAAAAGACTAATATAGGTTTATTTAATCTAAAGATGCTCTGCATTTTCAGATTAAATTTTTGAGTTCAGAAAAAATGATTGCGAATATGTTATTGCAAAATTTTAAAATATATTTATAATTTTTATGTTTTTCAAAAAATGAATTTTTAATTCTTATAAAAATAGATTTTCTTATAGTTTAATGAAATTAATAAAATAATTTTAAAGAGTTTGTTATCTAGCGAAGATTTTTCATTATTCATCGCTTTTATTTTTTTCAAATTTTAAAGAAATATTCAAAATTTTCTTCTATTTCTTTTTATAGACGTTACTGTATTTTGACAGGTTATACAAAATCAGTTTTTCGTTTTTTTAAATTATCTAGACATCAATGTAAACGCTATGCTTCTGCTGGTATTCTTGTAGGTATGCGTAAATCTTCTTTTTAAAAATATTTATGAATACTAGATATTTAGTTTCGGAAGTTGTTTCAGCCGTAAATGTAGCATAAGATCAAGGTTCCTTACGGTTTTTTTAAAAAAAACCGATTTTATTTTAGAATTGTTAGATTTATTATATGTAAATGGTTTTATTAGGGGTTTTTCTATTAGAGAAACTAATATTATAGTTATTTAAAATATCGTAATAGTAAACCTGTTATAAGTTCTTTAAAAATTATTTCCAAACCAGTCATCGCATATTTTGACGTTTACCTGAATTGAATAATCGATTCAATTCTAACGTTTTTGCTGGTTTATATATAGTGTCTACGAATAAAGGTTTAGTGACTAGTAATGAATGTTTGTTATCTTTAGCACTCCCGGCGAAGTTATATTAAAAATCGAAGCATAATTTTTATGTTAATTAGAAAACGTCTTTTAATATTATCTAATAATTTTGATTTATTTTTTTCTTTAAAAAGTTCCTTATTATTTATTAAAGGTACACTGGGTTTATAATTATAAAGTTACCTTCTTTATTTTTTATTTTGATGAAAGATTATTCTATTTCTTTTTTATTTTTAAATAGATTTTTCTTATTAGCGTGTTTAAACATTTTTCTTATTTATATCGTAGATTATTCTTTTTAATTATGTTAAATTAAAGATTAGGGGTTTAGGTTATCGTATAAAAAAAGTTTGTTCTTCTTTGTTTACTTTTTTTTTGGTCATACTAATTTTTTTTATTTTCATGTTCCACAAAATGTTATAGTTAGATCTAGAAAACGAAAACTTATTTATTAAGTAATAATCTTTTTGTTTTAAAATTATTATTGGCGCATCACTTCTTTTAAAAAAATTAAGTGTTTATCGTATTCGTGGATTATTATATCCGAAACAAATTGTTGTTTTAAAAATTGGTAAAAAAAATTTATAATAATTTATGTTAAATCTTCGTATTATGTTATTAAAAAAAAATAAAATGATTTCTCTATTTTCGAATAATCATTTATTTTTAACGCTACTTTCTATGATAATTTATTTATATCAAGAGTTTATTATTTTTTTTATATTTTGCATATTTTAAGCAGGTGCGGTTGATTTTTACCTTTAAAAAAATTTTTTTAAATATATGTTTTATTTAGAGATAAATATATACCTTTGGATAAGGAGTTACGTCCTGCTATTCAAAAAATTTATAGTGTAGGTTGAAATAAATCATTGATTATAACAACAAAATTAGTTTTGCTTATCCTTATTTTATAAACAATCTTAATTTTTATAATTTTTCAGTTATTTATTTTCGTTAAAAAATTTATCCCTTAGTGAAGTACGTTTAAAAAGGGTTATACGTAATAATATAAAAAATTTATATAATATGAAGTCGTATAAAGGTATACGTCATTTTTTAAATCTACCCTACGAGGACAAAGAACTAGAACTAATGCTGGTACTATGCGTCGTTTTGGATTATTAAAAAAAAATAATTATGAGATTAATTTATGTTTTTAACACAGTCTATTTTTAAAAATTATAATAAATTTTATTTTTCAAAAAGAGGTAATCTCGCAAAAGTTTATTTGAAATTCACTTATAGTAATATTATTATTTCTTTAACGGATTACAAGGATAAGTTAATAGCTTGTCATACATCAGGTAGCCTGGTGTTGTTGGCACTAGAAGACGTAAAACTGCTCCACAAGCTATTGAAATTATTGTTAAAAAATTATTTCCTTATTTATTCTTTTTAAAATTAAAACTGTTGAATTAATTTTAAGACGAAGGGTAAATTCGGCTACGCATATCTAATAAAAGAACTTTCATATTATGGTTTGCGTATTTCGGCTTTGCGTCGTCGTACTATAATTGCGCATAATGGCGTAAGAGGTCGTAAAATCCCAAGAAAATAATTTTATGTTAAAAAAAAATAATTCTTTTTTTTTTCGTGATAATTTTTCTTATATGATCTCATTTTTGGAATTACCTTTGTTTTTTAATAATTCCATAGGTTCCTATTATAGATTTGAGGCTTCTATTTATAATTATACAGAGCAGCCTGTATTAAAAAATACATATTACATTTTGATTTGAAACTTAAGTTTAATATACGTTTATTAATGTCTATGTTTTTTGGTCCGTCTATTATTAAATTAGATACTTTTCAAAAACAAAAATTTTTTTCATCTTTTTTATTTAATAATAGTTTTAATACTTCTGGTTTTAATAATTTAATAAATACGTCTTCTAATAATTTTAATTTACTACTGATTCTAAAACAGCTTTTGATTTTTTTGATTTATCTTATAATGATTTAATGATTAATAAATTGTATAAATTTTCGTATCATTATCCGACTATTGCTTGGAAAATTTATTACCTATTAATAAATTTCATAAAATAGTATATTCCGGTTATTTTAATTTTGATAGTTTTATTTCTAATTACAGCAGTCATGACATGATTTAAGTCAAAATAATTCTTTTGGATTTATTTCGGCTATAAAGTTTCCCGTCAAAATTATATTATAATTAATACTAATTCTACGCAAGCTTCTTTTTTAATTAATTCTATAGATTCTTCAACGATTTTTTATACAAGACGTTTGTTTCAATCAATATGATTTAAACAACTTTATGAGAAAAATTCTTTATTTGTTATTAAGAATAAATTATATAAATATTTTGATAAAAACGAATATTCCAATATATTCTAACATTACAAAATATTTTTGATAATTATATATTTTTTCGTTTAAGTTCCTATATCAATATACTTCAAATTTATTTATTAATACTTTTATGTTAGGTGACTTTATAAATTATAAATTGTTGTTAATCTTATTACTATTTCTCGAAAATTAAATATTTCTTTAAAAAATTTATTTTCGAAGATTATATATATTTATTGTTTTCAAATAAATTTAATGAAAAAAGTGCCTTTATTAGGTTCCAATAATTTTTTACGTAATTGAAATACTTCTCTATTTTTAAAAATGAAACCAGATAATCTTGATCTTTTGCAAAAAAATATATTTTATTTTTCAAAAATTTCAACGTTAAAAACACGAAGTATTAGTTATATTTATGTGGAAAAAGCTGTAAAAAATTCTCGTGGGATTGTTTTTCGTGATACTTCTATTTGAGGTTCTTCTAGTAATACTTCATTTGCTAATCATATAAAAAAGGTTTTTCTAGGGGACGTGAGATTTTAGCTGATAAGTATTTATCTTTTCTTAAAAATTTTTCTAGTGTATTGTCTTTCTTTTTAAGCGCAATTTTTTTATTTTTTCATCTTTTAACTTTAATTATATATTATTAACCCTAAAATTTTTTTATTTAAATATCTTTCTTTTTTTGATTATTTTATTAATATTGAACAAAATAATAAATTAAATGATACATTAAAAAATTTAACAATTGAAAAATTAAAAGCTTTTAATTATATTAGGAATAGAAATTTACTTAATTTTTATTTTAAAAATAAAAAAAAAAGGTTTTTTTTTCATAGATTTATGCCTTTTTTAAAATTATATAAAAAATATGGAAAAAAAAAAAAAAAAATAAATTTGAAATTTAGAAAAAGTGCATTAAAAAATAAATTAATTGGTATTCACGCTTTTGAAAAAAAGAACGTAAAGAAAAAATTAAAAAATTAGCAACTTATAATAAAATGAAAGTTAAATCTAAATTTTTTTTTAAAAAAATTTAAAATTTATGTTAAAAAAATTTAGATTTGATAGTAATATTAATTTTCAATTTCGTAAACATTATACTACTAACTCTATGTTTGTGTCTACGGCTTTTATAATTATTATTTGTCTTTAATTAATAAATTTTTTTTTTTTTCTGCATCATCAAATTTTTTGAAAATATTCTAGTTAAGCAACAAACTTTATCTTATTTTCGTTTTCAGTCTTATTCTTGTTTTTTATTTTTTGTTTCGTGTTATTTTTTTTCTTTGAATTATTTTTTTTTAAATTCGTATATTAAAAATTCTTTTTCTCTTTCTTTATTTTATATAAAAGAATCTCGTTTTTTGATTTATTTTTCATTTTTAATTGCGGAGCTAAAACCTTTAAAAGTTACGCATTTTTTTTTTAATAAAAAAAAATTTTTATTTGTGTATGATTCATTTATATTAAAAGTGGATTTTTTGAGTTTTATATTTTTAAGAACCGCCACTTGGAGTATTTTAGGTATTTCAAATATTATGAATATATCTTAATAACTCACAGTTAAACATTAATAACAAGTTAACACAAAGTTTACATCCGGAAAAACCTTCTTTTTATTTTAAGTCTAACTTAATGACACTAAACCTAAATTATTTTTTAGATTTTATAATATTTATTTTTTTTCTGGCTATTTAAATAAATCTTTTTTAGTTTTTGATAAAATGTTTTTAAAAAATACAGTATCACTTCAAATTTTTTTAGTTTTTTTCCTTTTTTTCTAATATTAAAACGTATCACAAACAATTTTTTTTTTATTTTAAGTTCTATTTAAGTTCTTATTTATTTATTTCTGCGTTTTCAGCACTATTAGTTTTAAATCTTTAACTCGTTTAGATATTGAATCTTTTGTAGATATTAAAAATTTAATTTTTAATATCTATGAATATAATTTTTTTTCAAGGTCGGGTTTGTTTTTAAAAACTTTTTTATATTATTAAAAACTAAATTATCTTTAGATTTTATTTATGATAAATTTATTATAAATTATTTTTTATTCTTAAAATTTAATACAAAATTAGTAAATAAACAAGAAAATGTAAATTTTTTTTTTTATAATTTAAGTACTTTATTTTTTTTAGATTATATCGATATTATATTTTTTGAAAATTTTTTAAAAATTGAATCGTTTAATATTCATAATAATACTATTATTAAATTTTTTTTTGAATTATTAAAAAAATTTAATTTATTGTTACTCGTATATTTTTAAATTATGATTCTATTTTCTTGTTAAAAATAAATAAAACTTCTTTAGATATTCTACTTGAGATATTTTTAATTTTAATACTTTATTGAACTTTTCTTATTTATCTGTAGATTTGTTCAAATTTTAGAAAAATTAAATTTAGACAATGTGATTTTTATTGAAAATTCGACTGTTATTTCTTTTGTTGATGATTTTTTTTATGTAAATAATTTTTATTATACTAATATTTGAATTCGATTACGTATTCTTTCTTTTTTGTATTTATGCGTGATTTTTTTTTGCGTTTTATTTATTCTAGTTATTTTTGTTATTTTTTGATTATATCTCCTTTTTTAAAAATAGTTTTTTATAATTACGTAAAATTTTTTTTTTTACGTTACAACTATTTTAAAACCATTATTATTTTTTTTCTCAATATAATTGAAATTATTTTATTTAATTTATGCGTGATTTAGATAATGTTAATAAATATAAAAAAAAACAAAAAAAAAGCTATCTTGAGAAATTAAAAATACGTCGAAAAATTAAATTAAATAAAAAACAGAAAGCGTATTTTTTAATTATACATAAAGTTGCTTTTAATTATATGCGTTATTATTTCGTAATAATAAGAAAAACTTTTTTTTATTAAGAAATAAATTTTTTTCTATTTCTTATTGGTGACGTTTTTTACTTTTTTCTAGGCTTATTGTTGAAAACAAAACTTTGTTGTTTCTCCTAAATTTTCTCCATTTTTTTTTAAACGAAAACGCTCTTATTTAAATAAATTATTTTCTAAAACAAACTCTAAAGGTTATAATAGAAATTTAAATAAAAAAAAATGAATTATTTGAAAATTAAAATATTTTGTTAAATTATTTTTTTTTTGATTTATCGTGTTTTATACAAATTTTATAAACTTGATAGTTAAAGTACGTTTTAATATTGACTGCGTTATCTTACAACTAAATTTTCCTTTACATTTACAACTAATTTTTTTTCTAAAATTTTATTATTGAATTTGGATCAAAATTATTTATTTCCGCAAAAAAAAGAGTTAATGATATTTCCAGTATATTCTTATTTATTTACTAATGGACAGGCTTATCGTATTTTTAAGCGTAACAAGCTGATAAACGTGGCCATTCGTCACATAAAAAAATGCAGCCATTTCTTGTAGCTTTTAATACACTAAAAATAAATAAAATTTCTTATTACGCAAAAAAAAATACCGAATCATCTCCAATTTATAAGCATGGAGCAGCTAAAGCTGTTTATTATTTTAAAAATATAAAATTTTAATAATTTATGTTTATTTTTAACTATTTATTCACGTCTTTTTCTTTTTTTTTTTTTCAAAAGTTTGTTTGGTTGGATCAAGAATATGTTATTGATACTTTAGTAACTTCATGAAGTGATCCTAATGTGGTTTTTACTTATATCACGCCTTTATTGTACCAGAATCTTTTTTAGTATTTTTAATAATTGCTTTTTTAACATTTATTCTGTTTCTTAAAAATTATTCTAATGGTGGTGATTTTGTTAATTTGAATATTTATTTAATTTTTCCTTTTTTAATATTTTTAATAAGTTTATTGTCTTTGCAGTTTAACATACATGCACTTTTTTTTAATACATTATTTTTAAATAATGTATTATTACATTTTCAAAAATATTAATTGTATTAATTGTTTTTTTTATTTTTATTATTTCTTAGACTATTTTAAATATGAAAAATTTCAAATTTCAGAATATCCTTTAGTTATTTTATTATCAGTGGTTGCTATGTTTATTTTAATTTCAGCCAATGATTTTATAGCTTATACCTAGCTTTAGAATTACAATCTTTTTGTTTATATATTTTAGCGGCATTAAAACGTTATTCTAATTTATCTATTGAAGCAGCTTTAAAATATTTATTCTAGGTTCTTTCTCTTCTGGTATTTTTTTATTTGGTATATCTTTATTATATGGTTATTTTGGTACAACTAGTTTCTAGAAACTAATAATTTATTATTTTCTTCTGATATTTTTCTCAGTTATTTTAATGTTGTTTTTTTAAGTTTAATATTATTTCAGTTGGAATTTTATTTAAATTAGCAGTTTTTCCATTTCATTTTTGAATAGCTGATGTTATGAAGGTGCGCCAATGATTGTTACAGCATTTTTTGCTGTTGTGCCAAAATTATCTTTTTTAATCATATTCGTTAAATATACTTTTTTGTATTTTTTAAATTATATTTTTTTTTTTCAAGTTTTTTATTTCCTGCTGGTTTATTTTCTATTGTTGTTGGTATAATGTTATCGTATACGCTACGAAAATAAAACGTTTGTTGGCTTATAGTGCTATTACACATATTGGTTATATTATTATTGCTTTATCATTATCATCTTTTTTTACTATTGATATCGTTTTTATTTATGTAATTACTTATATTCTTTCGTCAATAAGCATTTTCGCTATATCTTAGTATTTAGACATAATCCTACATTTTATAAAATAAGAAATATTACAGAATTAGCATTAATGTTAAAATCTAATTTTTACTATCATTTATTTTTTCTTTAGTTCTTTTATCTTCAGCAGGTATTCCGCCTTTAGCTGGTTTTTTTGGTAAGTTTCTGTGTTTCAATATTTAATGGAAGCTGATGCTTTTTATTTAGCTGGTGTCGTTATTTTATTAAGTGTTGTTAGTTCTATTTATTATATTAGTTAATACGCTTTTTATTTTTCAATACTAATGATATGCAAAGTGTTATTTTTTCTACACCAATTTCATGATCTTCTTCTTTTGTTATTGTTTTTACTTTTTATTTAAATATTTTTTTCCTTTTTTTTTTAGAACCTATTTTAATATTCGTACATACATTGTCTATCGATTTTTGAAGTTTGTTTTATGGTTTCATTTCATAATGTAATAAGATTACAGCCAGGTGGTCATAAGCATCACCCGATTTTTCAGGTAGTACAATGCTAAATACTAAACGTAGTCGCGCTGGTTATTTGAAACGTTTAGGTTTCTTAAATCTTACTTTTAGGGAACGCTTTATGTTTTTAGATCTTAAGTCTTTTGGTACTTCTATGAATCAAGGTGCTTCTTTAAAGTCTTCAGTAAAGAAGTATGTTTCAAAATTTATAATGTTATAGTTTATGTCTTATTTTTTAATTGAGCATTTAAATTTGAAGAAATATGCTAATTTACAAAAAAAACATTTCAATATTGGTGATGTTTTAGGTCTTTCTTTTCGCCTAAAGGCTCCAGTTATTTTTTTGAAGGTATCTGTATAGCTTTACGCAAAAGGAGTATTAGTAATCCTGAAACAACATTATTTTAAGAAATGTTTTGGGTAGTATAGGTATCGAGCTTTCTGTTTCTTATTTTATAATAAAGTTTTTTTTATGAGATTAAATAATTTTAAACGTAAAAAATTGGTTTATAAACGTTCGAAATTATATTATGTGCGTCATAAATTAAATAAGGCTAGTCGCGTAATTAGCTTAATTTTTTGGTGTTTTATTAAAAAATTTTTATATTTATGGGTGTTTGAGTAGATAATATATATTATGAGGTTACGCAGCCATCAACTATTTTTCAGTTTTGTTCTTCTAAAAATATAAACTACCTTGTTTTTGTTATCATGAAAAATTAACAATTGCTGGTAATTGTCGTATTTGTTTAGTTGAAGCCAATAATGCTTTAGTTGTTTCTGCGCAATGCCTTTATTAGATAATATGCGTATTTTTACTAATAGTAAAAGAGTAGAAAAGCTCGCGAAAATGTTATGGAATTTTTATTAGTAAATCATCCTTTAGATTGTCCTATTTGTGATCAAGGTGGTGAATGTGATTTGCAGGATATTCTTTAACTTTTGGTTCAGATCGTGGTAGATTTTATGAATATAATAAAAGATCTCTAGATAATTTAAATGTGGAGGTCCTCTTATTAAAACGGTTATGACTCGTTGTATTCATTGTACACGCTGTGTTCGTTTTATTGGTGAAATATCTGGTACATTCGATTTGGCGTTTTTGGTCGTGGTAATTCTATGGAAATAGGTACTTATATCGAAAAATTTGTATTTAATGAGTTGTCCGCGAATATTATAGATTATGTCCCGTAGGTGCTTTAACTTCTATGTCTTATGCATTACAGCGCGACCTTGGGAATTTACTAATATTGATACTATTGATATATTGATTCATTAGCCTCGTCAATTCGTTTAAGTATTGCTAATAATAAAATAATGCGCGCTTTACCTATATTGGATGAAGCTGTTAATGAAGAATGAATTACGAACAAAGCACGTTTTGCAATAGACCATCCGCGATACAACGTTTAAATTATCCAAAATTACGTTATAATAATAAGCTACTAGTTATTAGTTGATTTTCAGCTTTTCACTTATTTCTTAACTTATTGCTACGAAACCCGTAAAAGTTTTAGAGTGTATAGTAGGTTATTTCGTCGATCAGAAACTACTCTAGTTTTAAAAGATTTTTTTAATGGCTTGGTTGTTCAAATTTAAATGTTGAAGGCTCTTATAATCTAAATTCAGATTTTAGGTTTCATTTTCTTTTAAATACAACATATTTTCTATAGAATACAGCTTAATAATTTTTATATTTGGATCTTTTTTACGTGTAGAAGCTCCTTATTAAATTTACGACTTAGAAAAAATTATTTAAATAATAAAAATTTTGTAGTATATAGTTTAGGTTTAGCTTTGGATTATATGACTTTTCCTATTAAAAATATAGGTAATAGTTTATTAACTTTTAAATCTTTATTGAAGGGAAAAACAAAATTTTTAAAGATTTTTGTTTTAGTGATTATTTGAATCTTAATTACTTAAATTTAAATACTCAATTTATTCTAAAATTAATTTTTTTTTAGGTTCATCCTTTTTAAATAGATTTGACTGTGTAACAGTATTACTTCTTTAAAAACTGTTCTTAATAATTTAAGTAATACTTTTAACATTATTCATTCACTAATATTATCACACCTTACTTAGGTTTAATTTCAGCTAGTGAGGTCGGGTTTTTTCCAGGTATTAATTCTTTAGTTAATTCAAATGATTATAAATTTTCTTATTTATGTGGTATTAATAATGCTATGCCTTTAATATCTAATTCTTTTTTGGTATATCAAGGTTTTTTTAAAAATACAGGTTATTGTTTAATAAAGCTAATTTATTATTTCCTGTTTCTATGTCTTATGAACGTGCTTCTACTTATATAAATATAGAAGGACGTTTAAGATTTACAAAAAGAGCTATAGTACCTTTAAGCTTGTATTTTCAGATTTTGATATTATTAGAAGTCTATCTTTTTATAAAAAAACTGTTTATCAACCAATTTTTCTATATTAAATACTTTTTATTTTTTATCTTTTTTTAAAAATATTATTGATTATAAATGTTTATTTGTTTTTAATTTGAATACCCCTTTGACAGGTTATATTTTTTAACTGGATTAAATTTTAAAGATTTATCACTTTTAATCTCGATTTTATTTTATTTTTTAGTCAAAAATTAATAATTAAAAATTATTTTGATGGTTTTTTTATTAACACGTACTTAATAGTACGATCAGTAATTATTATGCGTCTGATATTTTACTAAAAATTCTAAAATAATGTCGTTATGTGCTATAAAAGTACCTATAACAATTTTTCATTAAATTAAATAATAAAATTTATGTTTAAATATTTATTAAATTTAAATATCTTAAATAATGTAGTTCCATTATTTAAATCATTTTTTTTTTATATAACATGTTTTCAATAAAAGTTTGTGTGATTTTAGTATTATTTTTTGCTGGTATTGCTTGACTAAAATTCTTATTGTTATACTGCCGCTATTATTTACGGTAGCTTTTTTTACTGTTTATGAACGTAAATTTTTGGGTGCTACACAACGTAGACGAGGACCTAATGCTGTTGGTTATTCGGTTCATTACAAGCTTTTGCTGATGCGATAAAACTTTTAGCAAAAGAAAGTATTATTCCTACAGCCTCAAATTCAATAATATTGTATTAGCCCCTATTAGTACGTTTCTTTTTTCAGTTTTTGCTTGAGCCGTTGTTCCTTTACATAATTTATCTGTATTTGCTGATTTAAATGTTGGTATATTCTTATTCTTTCTGCTTCTTCTTTAGGTGTTTATGGTATTGTTATGGCTGGTTGATCTAGTAACTCTAAGTATGCATTTTTAGTTCTTTACGTTCAGCTGCTCAGCTTATTAGTTATGAAATATCGCTAGGTTTAATACTATGCCAGTTTTTTTATTTGCTGGTTCTTTAAATTTATCTGCAATAGTTGAAGCACAAACTGATATTTATTTTTTTATACCTTTATGGCCATCCGTATATTATTTTTTATTTCAATTTTGGCTGAAACTAATAGGCCTCCCTTGATTTACCTGAGGCTGAATCTGAACTAGTTTCCGGTTATAATGTAGAATATTCGTCCGTGGCTTTATATTTTTCTTTTTAGCTGAATATATGAATATGGTATTAATGTGTAGTTTATTGGTTATCTGTTCTTCGGTGGTTGATTGCCTATATTTAACTATTTTATTTTTTATTGAATTCCTCCGTTTTATGATTTTCTATAAAATTAATTATGGCTATTACTTTATTTATTTGAGTTCGTGCTGCTTTACCTAGATATAGATATGATCAATTAATGACGTTAGTTGAAAAGTTATATTACCATTATCTTTAGCTTTATTATTATTATCTGTTGGCTGTTTTATTTTTTTTGTGATTTATGTTTTGATTCTCATTTTTAGTATTTTTTTTCTTTTTTTCTTGATTTACTTTGTTTTCTTAATTTTTCCTTATAATTTTTTGCGTACTTTTTCTTATTTTTTTTTTATATTTTTTTTTATTTTATCTTTATGATTTATAACTCTATTAATAAATCTATCTTTTGATATCAAGCAATTTTTAGATTTTATAATATGTTTTTTTTTAAAATTTCATATATTTTATCTGTAGATTCTATATCTATTTTTCTATTCTTTTATCAACTTTTATATTATTATTTTGTTTTCTTTCTTATTGATTTTTACGTTATAAAATGTCATTTTATTCGTTTTTACTTTTTATTTCATTATGATTATTAATTAATGTTTTTTCTGTTTCTGATATATTCTTTTTTTATATTTTTTTTGAAGGAATTGTTATACCTCTATTTTTTATTATAGTGTTTGGGGTAGTAGGAGTAGGAAAATTTATGCATCTTATCAGTTTTTTGTCTATACATTATTGGGTTCTATATTTGTTCTTTGTGTTTTTTCAATATATATTTTTATAGTGGTTCTTCTTCTTTTGATTATTTTATAGATTCTTTCTTTTTAATTCAAGACAATTTTTTTTTTGATTATTTATGTTTTTTGGATTTTCAATTAAAATCCCTATGTTACCTGTACATATTTGATTACCAGAAGCTCATTTGTTGAAGCTCCAACACCAGGCTCTGTTATATTGGCGGGTATTCTTTTAAAACTAGGTTCTTATGCTATGTTAAAACTTATACTTGTACCTTTAAATATAATTATATCGATTTAGTTTTTTTAATTTTAATTTTGGCTTTAGTTGGTTTTCTTTATTCATCTATGGTTGCTTTTAATCAAGTGATATAAAAAAAACTATAGCGTATTCTTCTATCGCTCATATGAATTTTTCTATTATTGGTCTTTTTAGTCAAAATTTATTGGGAATTTTTGGGGTTTTATCATGATGTTGGGTCATGCTATTACTTCTGGTGCTCTTTTTTTAGGTATAGGTGTGCTTTATGATAGATATAAAACAAGAATTATTTTTTATTATGTAGTTTAGCAACATTTATGCCCTTATTTTCTATTTATATTTCTTTTTTATATTTTCTAATTTTGGCTTTCCAGGTACGGTAAATTTTGTTGGTGAATTCTTATTCTAGTCGGAGGATTTAGCTTTAGTAATGTTGTTATTTTTTTATCTTCTTTAGCTATGATTTTAAGTTTAATTTACTCTTTATTTTTTTATAGTAGAATATTTTTTGTCCAATACCTAAATTTTTTATAAGATACTTCTGTGATCTAGTACGTCAGAATTTGTTATATTATTTATTTTTGCTGTTCTTGTTGTTATTTTAGGTTTCATCCTAAATTAGTTTTAGATTTTTCTTTGGCATCTATTTTAAAATTTAATATGTTTAGTTTTTAATTTATGTTTCTAGAGTATATGTCGTATTGAAATATTTATTTTTTGCTTTATTTTTGGGTCTTGTTTTATTTGCTATTTCATTTTTTTTAGTTTATCAAGCGCCATATTCTGAAAAGTTATCTACTTATGAATGTGGTTTTAATCCATGAGGTGATGCTCGTAGTAAGTTTGAGATCCGTTTTTACTTAGTTGCTATTTTGTTATCATTTTTGATTTAGAAATAATTTTTTTATTTCCTTGAATAGTTTGTGTTAGTAAATTAAGCTTTTTTGCTATTTATTCTATAGTTATTTTTTTATTTATTTTAACGGTAGTTTCGTTTATGAATGAGTAAAAGGAGCTTTAAATTGGGAATAATTATGAAAACTTTATATTCTTGAGGTGTGTGACATATCAATTTTTAACGTTGGTTAAATATTATTCTTTATTAGCTAATCCTTTTCTCAAAAAATTTTTAAATGGATTGATTTTGAAATCAAATAGTTTATATTTATTATAAACTCTTATTATCTTTATTATGTTATTATTATTTTAAAATATAATTCTGTTTTTTTTTTAAGTTCTCTTGTTGATTTAGTTGCTATTGATTATCCTACACGACTATTAAATAGATTGAATTGGTATATTCTTTTTGAAATAATCTTTTTAATTTTCGTTTTTTTATAAAACTTTTTGTTAGTGCTGTAAAACCTGTTTTGTCTATAAATTCTTTTTATTCTTCCCTTCTTGATTAGAGCGTGAAGTTTGAGATATGTTTGGTATAAAATTTTATTACACAAAAATTTAAGACGTATTTTAACAGATTATGGTTTTCAAGGTCATCCCCACGTAAAGATTTTCCTTTAATTGGATTTATTGAATTAAGATATGATGACTTGTATCAATCGATTTTTGTTGAACCGTTGAATCAACACAAAACTTTCGATTTTTTAAATTTGAAAGTCCTTGAAGTTCTTGACATTAATTTATGCTAAAGTTTTTACTAAAATTAAAAATATGACTATGAATTTTGGGCCGCAACACCCTGCTGCTCATGGTGTTTTGCGTCTGGTTTTACATTTAGATGGTGAAATTGTTGAAAAAGCTGATGCACATATAGGTTTATTGCATCGTGGTACCGAAAAATTAATAGAATATAAAACATATATACAAGCATTACCTACTTTGATAGACTTGATTATGTTAGTATGATGGCTCAAGAACATGCCTATTCTTTAGCTGTTGAAAATCATTAAAAATAGAAATACCATTTCGTGCTAAAATTATACGTGTTTTGTTTTGTGAGATTACTAGATTATTAAATCACCACTGGCTCTAACTACACATGCTTTGGATGTAGGTGCTTTAACGCCTATGCTTTGAGGTTTTGAAGAACGTGAGAAATTAATGGAGTTTATGAACGAGTTTCCGGTGCACGTTTTCATACAAGTTACATTAGACCTGGAGGTGTAGCGCAAGATTTGCCAGAAGGTCTTTTAGAAGATATCTATTTATTTACAGAACAATTTCATTTTAGAATCGACGAAATACGTGAAATGCTTTCTCTAATAGAATTTGAAAACAACGTCTTATTAATATAGGTATTGTTACGAAAAATCAAGCGTTAGACTGGGGATTTTCTGGCCCTATGTTAAGAGCATCGGGATTTTCTTGAGATTTGCGTTTAATAGAGGCCATGATGCTTACAATATTTTTGATTTTTCAGTACCTGTAGGTCAGTACGGTGATTGTTATGACCGTTACCTATTCGTGTTGAAGAAATGCGTGAAAGTTTGAATATTATGTATCAAGCTGTTAATCACTACAATATTTGAAATCTAAAGATATTCATTCACATTTTATAGCTGATAATAAATTAACTCCACCTTCTCGTGCTTTTATGAAATATTCAATGAATCCTTAATACATCATTTTAAATTATATAGTGAAGGTGTATTGTTAATGCCGAAGAAACTTATTCTGTTGTAGAAGCTCCTAAAGGAGAATTTGTGTTTATTTAGTTTCAAATGGCACAAATAGACCTTACAGATGTCGTATTAAGTCACCGGGCTTTTTACAATCTTCAAGGTCTTGATTTTATGGTGAATGGTTTATTTTTAGCTGATCTTGTTACAATTATAGGTACTCAAGATCTCGTTTTTGTGAAGTAGATCGCTAATTTTTTGATTTTTACTATAAATTTTTAAATCTTACCCTCTTATATACTTTTTTTCTTTTTATTCTATGCGTTTATGATCGCGTAGTTTGTTATTTTGAGTTTACGTGCTAGTGGGTTTTTTTATGCTTCGCCTGCTAATTTTAATTATGATACAATTTCGGTATATTAGCTTTTTATTTTTTAATGTCACAAATTGTAACAGGTATTTTATTAGCTATGTTTTATAACCCTAATGTTGCACTAGCCTTTGTAACAATATTAACATTAATAATGAAATTTATTTTGGTTGGTGAATAAGATGTTACACGCTAACGGTGCTTCTTGATTTTTCTTTGTTGTATATATTCACATTTTTAGGGGTATTTATTATGGTTCTTTCGCTATCCTAGACAGCTTCTTTGAGTTTCAGGTGTAATTATTTGATTTTTGATGATTGCTACAGCTTTCTTAGGTTATGTATACCTTGGGGTCAAATGAGTTTTTGAGGTGCTATGGTTATTACTAGTTTATTAGGTGCTATACCTTTAGTCGGTCCAGATATTCTATTTTACTTTGAGGTGGTTATTCAATCGATGATATTACTTACATCGTTTTTATAGTCTGCATTTTACTTTACCTTTTATTATTTTAGCTGTTGCTATACACACATGTTTTTTTTACATGAATTTGGTTCTTCTAACCCTATGGTATTTCATCACGTTTAGATAATATTCCTTTTTTACCTTATTATGGTATTAAAGATTTATATTCAATAGTTATTGTTTGACTAATATTCTTTTATATTATATTATGTATCCTGATTGATTGGGTCACCCTGATAATTATAATATAGCCAATGCTTTAGTTACACCAGCACACATTGTTCCTGAGTGATATTTTTTACCTTTATATGCAGTATTACGCTCGTTACAGATAAGTTATTAGGTATTTTTCTTATAGCCTGTTTGTTGTTACAATTTTAATCCTGCCCTTTTTTTTAAAAAATATAATAATACGTAGTGGTACTTTTAAACCTTTATTCGCTTTTTTATTTTGATTTTTTGTTATGGATTGTCATTACTTGGTTGAATTGGTAGTTTACCTGTAATATCTCCATATCTTGAGATAGTCAATTTTTAACAGTTGCTTATTTCTCTATTGTATTTATTCTTTTTCCTTTAAATAATTTCTTTGAAAAATTAGTTATGATGTTTATGTTTGACGTGGTAATTTAGTTTTAAAGTTTATTGACGGTACACGTGTTAAATATTCTTACAGGATAAATCCTAATTATTAAATTTAAAATTTATGTCTTTTTATTTATTTATTTCTATTTCATTATTTTGATAGGTACTTTTGGTATGTTTCTTTCACGTAAGCATGTAATAATAATACTATTTCACTTGAATTAATTTTATTATCTACAAATATTAATTTGTTATATTTTCTGTTTTTTTAGATGATTTACTTGGTCAAATTTATGCTCTTTTAGTTTTGACAGTTGCGCTGCTGAAAGTGCTTTAGGTTTGGCTATTTTAATTGTTTATTATCGTTTGCGTGGTGGTATTTCTATTGATTTAATTTCTTGTTAAAAGCTTAATTTATGTCTTTTTTCACTTTAGATTGAACTAAATCTTTTATTTTTGTTGGAGATTTTAGAGATCCTGCAACCTTTATATTGAAAGTCTTATAGGTGTTCATAACGATGTTATGTGATTTTTATTTCTTATGTTACTTTAGTTTATTGAACTCTTTATAAAATATTAAAAGATTCTCATGAACTACTTTTAGTAAACAAATCGGTGCTTTAAGATTTTTTTACTTAAGCCCTATATTATTAATATTCATGCATTTTTTTTTAGATTATCTGTAGAACTTTATTTCTTTCCTATTCATTTTTTTTTAAATTTATATGAACACGTACAATACGCTTTTTTGCTGATAACCCTGCGGGTACTGTTGAAAATTATAACTATTTTAATAATTTGAAACTTTTCAATATTTCTGAAAATTTCTTTTATTTAATTTTGATGATGTTATCTTTAAAGATTTAAATTCAGTTTATTGAGCTGATATGTCTAAAAAAGGCCCTTTAGCATTTAAAGAAGACTTGTTGCTAAATATTTAGATCATTTATTATATAGTCCAACAACTGCTGGTTATTTTTATTTTGGTCGTAAAGCAAATTATGATTCAGATTTTACTACAAGTATAGTCCTTTTTTAACAGTTCAACAATTTAAACACAGTACTTACTCGAAGTTATTTGAGCAACTTTTCCTAGTGTTATTATCTTAATGATTCTTGTACCATCTATCTTATTAATTATTCTATAGATGAAGATTTAGATCCAGAATTTACTATCAAAGTTGTTGGTCACCAATGATTTTGAAGTTATGAATCGATGGTTGATTACCTACAGCAATGTATGATAAATTATTTCCAAAAGTTGCTAATCTTGTAGAATTTTCATTAGAAGATCCTGCATATATAGTACTTTTGAGTTCGATAGTTGTATGGTTATTACTGATAGTTTAAAATTAGTGAAAGACGTCTATTAGAAGTTGATAATCCTTTAGTTGTACCTTGTAGTATTGGTTTACGCTTTTTAGTCACATCCGCTGATGTTATTCACTCTTGAGCAATCCCATCATTAGGTATTAAAATTGATGCGGTTCCTGGACGACTAGCCAATATATTTCTATGATCAGACGTCCTGGTATTTTTTATGGTCAATGTTCAGAAATATGTGGTATAGCACATGGTTTTATGCCCATAGTATTCACGGTTATCCTTATACTTCAATTTTACCTATTTGAACGGATATTAAAGATAATGCTTAATTTTTAAGACTTAAGTTTTAAAAATTTTTAATACATTTGTACTTCTCTATTGACACAATTTATCATTAAGTAACGCTTATGTCCCCAACTCTTTTACAATTATCGCGTGGTGCGCGAAAAAAAAAAAAAATACGTCTTAGAGCTAGAGCTTTTGATGGTGCTCCTAACCGCAAAGGTATAGTCATAAAATCGCTGTAATGTCTCCCCGTAAACCTAACTCAGCTAGACGTACATATGCTAAAGTAAGATTATCCTTAATGGTAAGCGGTTATTTGCAAAAATTCCAGGAATAGGAGAGCATTTTTTGCAAGCACATTCTGTAGTTTTTGTTCGTGGTCATGGACCAAAAGATAGCCCAGGTATTAATTATCATTTGGTTCGCGGGTTGTATGACTTAATAAAGTGGAAGTTTTTGGCAGACGTAAAAGACGTTCAAAATTTGGTGCAAAAAAAATATAAAAGTTTATGCGTTATATAACAAAAAGTATAAAAGCTAGACAGTATCGTAGTTTATTAGATAATTATTATTGACAATTATGATTTCGTTACCATACAGTATTCTTGGTTCTTTGGTATTTTCTGGAGCTAAATTACGCGCTTTTAAAAATTTTATTTTGATTAAACAAGGATTAAAAATGAAAGAATTTTCTGATCCTTATCTAATATTTTTAATTTCTATGATGATGGTTACACCTAATATTTTCCTTCACCCGTCCGCTTAGGTGGTCGCGCTTTGGGTGCGCCTATGCCAATTACTGAAAAAAAAAAAGTTACTTTAGGTGTTCGTTTTGTTATTAAATTATTGAGAGATCGTAGTGTTAATTTATCTTTGACTAGCGTGTTGATAACTTAGTTTCTTCTATTTATGGTAAAGGTTTATCTGTAGAACGTAAATTAGGTGTTTATAAATTGGGTAGCCAAAATAGGCATTATTAAGCATATTTAAATAAAATATTAAAATAGTATTTATGTTAGCTAAAAAAAAAGTTCGTGTTAAATTGAACGTGTAAAACCTCACTGTAATATAGGTACTATAGGTCATGTTGATCATGGTAAAACAACTTAACTGCTGCTATTACTAAATGTTTACAAAATGTAGGTAGTACTGTATTCAAGTCTTATTCTGATATTGATAGTAATATTGAAGAACGTAATCGCGGAATACTATTAATGCTTCACATATAGAGTATGAAACAGAAAAAAGACATTATTCACATATAGATTGTCCAGTCATCAACAATATATTAAAAATATGTTAACAGGAGCTATCCAAATGGAAGGGTGCCATTCTTGTTGTTGCTGTTAATGATGGCCCACAGGTACAAACCAGAGAACATGTTATTTTAGCAAAAGAAGTAGGTATTTCTCATATAATAGTTATATTAACAAGTTAGATTCTATGGCTGAAGCTGATATGAAAGATTTAGTTGAAATGGAAGTACGTGAATTACTTGAGACATACGGTTACCCTGCAGATTTACCAGTAATTAAAGGTGCAGCTCGCGTTGCTCAGAAGAACCTATGGATCATCCTACTGAATTAGGTTTAGTTTCTGTTAAAAATCTTATGGATACGGTTGATTCTTATATTCCACAACCACCTCGATTAATTAATGCGCCGTTTTTATTATCTGTAGAGTCGTTCATGTAATTACAGGTCGCGGTACGGTTGTTACAGGTAAAATAGAACAAGGTTTATTAAAAGAAAATGCTGAATTAGAACTTTTGGGTAAAGATATACGTAAAACTGTTTGTTTAGGTATTGAAATGTTTCATAAAACTATGTCCGTTGCTGAGGTTGGTGATAATGTAGGTATTTAATTAAAAATATTAAAAAAGATGATGTTAAACGTGGTTGTGTTTTAGCTTCACCTAATTTTATGAAGATCACAAGGCTTTTGAAGCTAAAGTTTATATTTTAACTAAAAAAGAGGGTGGTAGACATAAACCTTTCGTTACAAATTATAAACCACAATTTTTTTTTAGAACAAGTAATATAACTGGTTCAGTCATATTACCTGAAAATGTTTCAGTTGTTATGCCTGGAGATTCTCTTGTTTTTAGAGTGATCTGGTGGATCTTTGACCTCTTAATATGGGTTTAAAGTTTGTTATGCGTGAAGGTACTTTAACTATAGGTGCGGCGTTATAACTAATTTATTTTAAATTTTATTATATAACGTTTTATTTTATGAAAGAACTATTGAGATTAAATTCCTTATTAAAGCATGTAATTGATGTATATTTACGTGCTGCAAGTGCCGATTCAGGTCCGCCTCAGGTACAATTTTGGGTAATCTTGGTATAAATACGTCAAAATTTTGTAAAGATTTAATGAATTTACAAAAAATTTACCTACGTATTTTATAGTTCGTGTACGTATATTTATTTTTGAAAACAGAACATTTTCATTTATGGTTTTAGCACCATCAACTACATATCTATTAATATTTTAAAATTTCAAAAAACAATCGAAGTTTGAAATTTTGATCGTTTAAATAAAAAAATTATTTCTTGTATTAAATTAGAAGATTTATTAAAATTATCTATTTTTAAATTTAGTCATTTAAATATAAAAGCTGCTCTATTATTATCTGAAGCACAGTTTATTCTTGTGGTTTAAAAGTAAGTTTATTATAAATTTATGTTGGTATCTTCAAATATTCAAGTACATAAAAAAGCTTTTTTTTCTATTTTTTATAGATGAGCTTTACTTATTTTAATTTTTTTATATTTTTAAATATATTTCGTATCTTAGCAGCTTACGCAGATAAAATAAAATTACTTGTGCTAATCATAATATTAATTCTTTATGAATTAGTTCAAAACAATTAACGTCTACTTTTAAGCTTAAGATTATGTTTTTTCCTGCTAATACCTTTTATTATTTTCTACAAAATTAGAGAATAATCCTCTTTTTTTTAAAGAATTAATAACATTAGCTTCGCATTTTACTATTTCTGCTTTTTTATTAAATCGTTTTTTTCTAAGTCATTATTCTTTTAGTCTTGAAGAGTTTTCAAAGATTTATTAACTACAGCGATTGACCCTTTTTTTTTTATTAAATTTTTTTTATTTTTTAATGCAGTAATTTGAAAATCTTTTTTTTATTATTATTCTAATACGAAAAAAAATTAATATTTATGTTATCAAATTTATATTTTTATTTTTTTTTTTTGATAATATAACTTGCGCTTTATTAGTTATAATTTCTAAAAATCCTGTGCAGTCGGTCTTTTTTTTGATTTTAGTTTTTATATCTACTACTATTATGTTATTTTAATTGGCGCGGAATTTTTGGCTATTGCTGTTTTAATTATTTATGTTGGTGCGATTGCTATATTATTCCTTTTCGTCGTTATGATGCTAAATTTACGCATTTTAGAACTCATAGTTCATTTTATCATCATGTACCCATCGGTGGTTTCATTGGTTTATTTTTCCTGATAGTTTTTTCTTTTATAGTTTTACTAATTTCGGGTTTTTTCAATATAATTTTTTTTCACATGAAGACTTCTTTTCTTTATCTAATTATGTTACATATACCAGCAATATTTCTTACATGGCTTCGTACTTTATAATTTTTTTTCATTCTTTGTTGTTATATCTGCATTGATATTACTATTGCTATGGTAGGTTCTATTATTTTAACTGTAGATTTTGAGTATAGACCTCGTGTTCGTAATAATATGTTTAAAAGAGTATACCTCAGCGTGATATAAAATATTGATCTTAAATTTATGTTTTTAAATTGAATTGTTTTTAGTAGTTTGAAGACATTTGATATAAATTTTTTAAGTAATCTGTTTACAGTAAATAAGTTTTTAAGTTCTTTATCAGTTTATTAGGTGATTTTTTTGTTTTTGTTCCTTCTGGACTTTGATATTTTTATTCTTTTTTTATTCTTTTTATTTTTTTTATTCTTTTTATTTATTTATTTATTTTAATTGTTTTATTATTAAATACTCTATTAACAATAATTCAAAAATTTTTTTAATATTTAATCCTTGTTTATCTTTGATCTTTTGATTTTTAGTTATTAGTTTATTTAAGCTTACTTTATTTTTTTTTGGTCTATTATGGGTTTAGCTTATTCTTTTATTTTTTTTATTTATAAAATTTTAAGAATTACAAAGTCATGACGCTATTTAAATTATTTTTTAAAAGTAAGTAATAAGAATATTTTTTATTTTGATTCTTATGGTTTTTTTGTTAAACATTTCTAATTAAATATTATAATATTTATTTTTTTTATTTTGAAACTTTAAATTTAAAATCTATTTATGTATTTTTTTTTAATAAATTTAAAAATTTTATTTTAAATTATTTATATTATTTTTATTTAAAATTTTTAATAATTTATAACTTAAAATATGTTTTAATATTACTTTTAAATATTTTATTTTTTTATTTTTATCGTATACGTTTATTTTTTTTAGTTGAGTTATATTTTATTTTTTTTTTTTTATCTTTAATTTTAAATAATGTAATTTTAATTACACAGTATGCTGATGATTTTTTTTTTTTAACTTATTCTAAGTTAAATTTAAAATTTAAAAATTTTTTTTATATTTATGCTGGAAATAGTATAACATCAATCATTTTTGATGCAATAGGCCATTCGCGTGCAGTATTTAATATTTTAGGTGTTTTTACTTACATTTCATTGCCAAAATATGCTTTTTTTAATTATTCTGCGCAAAAAGCAACTCTTTGAATTTTTATTTTTTTACATTAATTTTTATTTTTTTATCTTTTAATTGAGTACTTTTAATTAGGATTTTTAGCATATTTCAGCATCATCCACTACTTTTCTTGTTGTATTAAAAATTATTGTTAGATTCTTTTTTAAAAATTTAATTATCTTTTTTCAATATAGTTATTCTTTAAATTATTTATTGATAAATTATGTTATAAGTATTTTAACCTATTTATTAAAATAATTATAATTATTTTTTTAAAAGCTGATACTTTTTTTTGTTTTATACGTAAAAATTTATATATACATCACGTATAGTTTTTTGAATTATTTCTCGTTTTTTTTTATTATTTATAAATATCTTTTATTTTATATTAAAATTATTTATAAATATTTTTTATTATTTAATTAAATTTAAATATTTTTTATTATTTTTAGCTTGTATATTTATATTAAATATTGATATCTTTTATTTTTTTTTTTTATTGTTTTTGAATTTTTTTAATGAGTGATCCTTTAGTATAATGTTATTATTAATAACTTTTTTTCGTATGATTATTTTTTAGATTTTTCGAAAATTACTTTGTTTCATAAATTTTTAGTGTTTAATTTAAATAATTTTGAGTTATCAGCTTATAGTTATTTTCAATATTATGTCGTTTTATGATTTTTTCCTTCTAAACTAATTATATGTTTTATTATCCTTTGTTTTCTTGAATTTTTTATTTTATTTATATATTTTGAAATTTTAATTATTAATGCTAGAACTGTTTTTTAATTTTTTTTGATTTATTCCTAAATTATCTTTATCTTGAAATTTTGATTATATATCTTCGGAATTATTTTTTGTGTTTTGATTGAATTATTTATCTTTTTTTGATCTGACTCTTTTTGATTTTTTTTATTTTTTTAATTATTTAAATATATTTTTTGTTAAATTTTTATTTTTTGAATTATTTTTTATATTTCAATCTTTTTTTTATAATTTTATTGTTAGTCTTTATTTATAAATATTCTTGATTATTCTCTTTCATTATTTCATTATTTAATAGATTATTTTTTTTTTACTTATTCTTTAAGCCGTCGTGGTTTGTTAAAGAAGCTTATGATAATGACTTTGGATTTTTTAGTATATATGATTATAAAGCATTATTCTAAAATATCGCCGAAAAATTTTAAAAATTTATAAAACTAAATTTCATAAGTTTCGTTTTTTGAGTAGTGTTATATATAAAGTTTTTTTCTTTTCCTATATTACGGTAGACCTGATTGATTTATTATAAATAAGCAACCTTTTACTTCTCCTCTCATAATGCAAATACTTCTTATAATCATTCTATTTCAAATTTTGAATTAGCTTTTGATTATGACTCCAATTTTTGATTAAATTTTTTTATATTTAATTATTTCTTTGAGTAATGTTATTGTTTTTTTCTATTAATTCTTTTAAAGGATTTTCTAGTTTGATCTTTGCAGAAAATCATTTTATAAATGCTGATAGTGCTTGATTACAATTTCGTAAAGATCCTAAGGAACAGACTTTATTATTATTTTCTAAAGTTATTCGAATGATAAAACGCATTTATTAGTTGATTTTGAATCGAGTTTAAATATATTTTTTTCGGCTATTCGTCTTATAGTCCTAAAAAATTATTATTAAAATTATATTCCAATAAATATTTGAATTACTGAGATTTTATAAATTACAACTTAAATAAAATGTTTAGTTCCGGTGTTTCGTTGTTCACTCTGATAAAGATTCATTATTTTTTAATTTTTCTTTTCGTTATGATATTTATATAGACCAAATTTTAAAAAACAAATCAGTTAATGATGTTTTTAATTTTATTAATATTTATGAAAATATCTCTGATTTACTTTATTTCAAACTATTTTGAAAACTATTAAATATCAATTGGGTTTTATGACTCGTGATGATTTTTATTATTATAAACTTTTATATACTAATTGATCTGATTATTCTATATTTCAAACAACCATAATACTATTTTTTTTATGGAGCCTGCACGTTCATTAAAATATGAATTTGTCACTCAAAATAATTTTATTACGAAATGCATGATAATTTGAATAATTGATTTACATTAGCTGGGTTACAGCGTCCTGTAGAACCTATAACGAATAGTTTAATTTTAGCAGCTGATTCTTTTGGTTTTTATACTTATTTGAGTAGTGTTCAAATTTATGATCCTAGGGATTTTTTCATTCTGTAAATTTTTTTGAGCATATATTAACGGGGCGTGACTGGCTTACATCAGAATTTTTAGAAGGTAAAACCGAAATTACTATTCAGAAGAATTGACGTATACTGATTTATTTCAATTAGGTTTTATTTCTTATTCGGACAATTTGTTTTATTATGATTTGGTCGATTTCTTAATTATTCCTAATTGGTTAATAGATACTTCTATTCAGGCTACATTCCACTTTATGTTTGAAAAGATTTTTCAGAACAGTATTTACCTATTGAAAATGAACAAGAAGATGAATCCGGAGATATCCATGATATTTAAACTCTGAATGATTTTTTTTTTCTAAATATAATGATTTTTTTATAAAACATTTAATTAATTATTTAAATTTTGTTGACAATCTTATTTTTAATTTTAAATTATCAAATTTATTTTTTCATAAAGATGGTACGTGACAAGGTTTATCTAATCTCCTACTATAAATAAAAAAAATAATGAAATTTTGGATAAAACTTTAATTAATATTGAATGTTCATCTTATTTTGGTGATTTTTTTATTAATCTTGGTTTTTGATTTTTTGCTTGGCCTTCTATTTTATTATTAGTTTTAATTGAATTATATTTACCTATTTAGAAGAATCTTTCATGTTAGAAACCGAATTATTTTTTGCTTTTTTAAGTAATACTTTCCTTTTATTTTTTGAGGTAACTTTTATTTATATTTTATAGATGATATAACTTGAGATACAACATATTATGATGAAGATTTTATGTTTTTTTAGAATTAAATTACGATCATAATGATAGGTTTAATATTATGGATAGACTTATTCACTTTACGATAAAGGTGCTGGTAATCTTTTTGAAAATCTAATAGGAATTTTACTTAATAGTAATGAAAGTTTTATTTGTTTAATTTCTCGTTTTGTTATAACAACAGACATAATTTAACAGGGTTCTTTCTTTTTCTTTTTTTAATTGCTTTAGTATTTTTTTTGAAAAAAATTTTCAAAATTTTTCTTGGTGATTTAATTAGACATTGTTATTTATTTTTTGAAAATTATTTTCATTTAACTAATTCTTATAATATTAATATTATAAACACTTTAAATTTAATACAACTTTAAAAAAAAATATTATTTTATGGTATTAACTATAAAAAGACGTTTTGGTTTTTATAAGCGTTTTGAAAAAGATATCGAGGATTATCTTTTTCTAATTTTGATATAGCCGATAAAGTAACATCTTTTTTTGCTTCGTTACATGATAATCGTCAGGAGTTTCGTTTAAATAAAATGCGTAGATATATTTATAGGATTGATTTTATAAATCCTTTAAAAAAAAAAAGAAAGTTTAAAGCCCGTTTTTTAAGTTTACGCTTAGTTAAATTATTTTTTTTGACACTAACGTATAAACAGTTCAGGTGCATAGCTAAAATAGCGGCGGCAAAAGATGGTTCCTTTCAAGCTAATTATTGTTCTTTATTAGAAGGACGCTTAGTTTCTATGGTTTATCGTACTAATTTTATTTATAGTATGTTGAATCAATAGCTTTTGTGAAATCTTCAAAAGTTTTAATAAATAATATTCTTATAAATTATGTTAATTTTGTAGTTAATGTTGGTGATTTTTTAACTTTTTTTGGTGATTATAAAAATAAATTTCGGTCTAATTTTTTAAAACGATTTCGAACACAAACTATTATTTTTAATACACCAAGATACATGTTGTTAATTATAAATTATTTTTTGCTTTTATGGAAAGACAACCTCTTGATAAAGATTTAGTTATCCAATAAAACTTGATATTTATCGTGCTACAGCTTATTATTAAATTTATGTTTTTGTCAATATTATTTTTTCCATTTTTAGGTTTTATATATTCTGGTTTGTTTGGTAAATTTTTTGGAAGAGAAGGAAGTAGTTTTTTTGCAACATTTTTTGTTTTTTGTTCTTTTTTATTGTCGGTTTTCGCCTTTATGAAATAGGTCTTTCTAGTACTGTTACTACAGTTACTTTATTTAGTTGAGCTATTTTAGATATTTATACTATTAATTTTGGACTTTTATTTGATGCTTTAAGTTGTGGTATGTTAATAATTGTTACAGGTATTTCCTCTTTGGTTCATTTATATTCCGTAGGTTATATGTCGCATGATCCGCATATTTCTAGATTATGAGCTATTTATCCCTTTTTACTTTTTTTATGTTAGTATTAGTTACAGCGGACAATTTTATACAATTATTTATTGGTTGAGAAGGCGTTGGTTATGTTCTTTCTTACTAATAAATTTTTGATATACACGCATGCTAGCTAATAAAGCAGCTTTAAAAGCTATGATTATGAATAGAATTGCTGATGTATTCTTACGTTAGGTATCGTTTTAATTTTTGTTACTTTTAAAACCACAGATTATTTAGTTGTTTTAAATTTGATCGATTTTATAAAAAATGATCAAATAAGCTTTTTTAATTTTACAATTAATAAAATAGATTTATATGTTTTTTTTTATTAATCGGAGGTATTGGTAAATCTGCACAATTAGGGTTACATACATGATTACCGGATGCTATGGAAGGTCCCACACCCGTTAGTTCTTACTTCATGCCGCTACTATGGTTACTGCTGGTGTTTTTTTATTAATAAGATCTTCAGGTATTTTTGAATATTCTAATAATGTACTTTTTTTTGTAGCACTTATAGGTGCTTTAACCGCGTTTTTTTCAGGAGTATCGGTGTTTTTCAATATGATGTTAAAAAAATTATTGCTTATTCAACTTGTTCTCAGTTAGGTTATATGTTTTTATCATGTGGTTTATCTAACATCAAGCAGCAATATTTCATTTGATTAATCATGCTTTTTTTAAGGCATTACTTTTTTTGAGCGCAGGTTCTATTATACATGCTCCTTTGATGAACAGGATATGCGTAAAATGGGTGGTTTTGTTAATTTTTACCTTTTACCTATTTTGCAATTTTATTAGGCTCCTTGGCTATTATGGGTTTTCCTTTTTTAACAGGCTTTATTCAAAAGACCTTGTTCTTGAGTTGATATTTAGTCGTTATATTATTGATTCTACTTTATTCATTTATTAAGCGTAGGTGCTGCGTTTTTTACAGCTGTTTATTCAATAAGATTACTTCTTTTTGTATTTTTTTTTAAAACAAATGCTTTTAAAACTTATTTTGTTTCTCATGAAAGTTCTTTAGTCATGGCTATTTCTATGTTTATTTTAACCTTATTTTCAATTTTTTGAGGTTATATCACTAGTGATTTGTTGCTGGTTGAGGAACTTTTTTTTGAAATAATGCAATAGTTGTTTTACCTAGTAATTTTAGTTATCAGATACTGAATTTTTAACGCCATTGATTAAGAATTTACCTTTAATATTTAGTATTTTAGGTACTTCGTTAGGCTTACCCTTATATTTTTTTATAGTTTATTATCACAAAAAGAAAATTTATTATTTTCTTTGATATTCAAAATATGAAATACTATTTCAGCTTTTTTTTATCATGCTGGTTATTTAATTTAATATATAATAACATTTTCTTAACATTTTTCGAATTTTCTTATATACTACTAATAAATATATTGATAAAGGTATTCTTGAATTTTTTGGTCCTTTTGGTTTTTATAAATTTTTTAGAAATTTTAGTATTAACACAAAGAACTTTACACCAACTATTATTTTTTCAATAGTTGGTTGAATGTTCTTTTTTTTAGTTTTTTTTATCTTATTTATTTCATACACTTTAATTTTCTAATTTTTTTAATATTAAATCCTGGTTTAATTTTTTTAGTTATTATCTTAAGTTTATTTACTTGAGGTTTATCTAAATAAATTTATTTAGTAAAAGGCAATATG
>Ga0154020_10000702_pt1 | contig 41167 bp, 35 predicted proteins | sample Klosneuvirus_201_FD_109709 | JGI IMG/M metagenome (GOLD analysis project Ga0154020, IMG submission 109709) | Active sludge microbial communities from wastewater, Klosterneuburg, Austria - Klosneuvirus_20160825_MG | ecosystem: Engineered > WWTP > Aerobic digester > Activated sludge | place... | reverse complement strand
GCGCAGTGGCGATGCCGACTTGTGCAGCGAAGTGAACCGGGGCCGGCAGCGACTGCCATCACTTCGACCACCTCGCGGCGCGGGCCCGACCCCGCTTTCGCTCGCCGGGTGAGCGCCGTTTTCGCGCGGCCCGACCGAGGGTCGGACCCCGTGGACCCCCCCCCCCCCTCGCGTCGTCGTCAAATGATGTATATGATATATTGGGGGGCCTTCCAGAACCGAAGAACTCTTCGTTCTGTATAACCCAAGTCTCGTCCTGGAGATACGCATGCGGCCGAAGAAGACTTCTACCCGGGCACTATCGTCGCAAAATGTATACTATATAGACACTTTCCGACGACGAAGTATACACGTTTCGACGACGAGTAGACATTTCTCGACGATGGCGGACAGAACATGCGAAAAGTGCGGAAAGGTCTTCGATCTACCCTGCCGCCTGAAGTCTCACCTTAATCGAAAGACGTCATGCGCGCCCATTGTCGACCGAGAAGATCTGCCTGACGACAAGAAGGGCAAAGATCGCTGCAAGTACTGCGGACGCACTTTCTCCTCGTACGTATCGCTCAGGCGGCACATGCGCCAGAACTGCAAGATCGCCAACAGCGAAGAGGGTATGGAGAAGTTCATGGAACACACTTTGAGGAGGCAAATGGAGCGCCTTGAGGCGCAAGTCACAGAGCTGACAGGCCTAGTGAAACAGCAGATGACAGTAGGTGGAGCCGCGGCCGCGGCGCCGACGACCCTCATCCAGCACCAGACTAACATCGGCGTCCAGCAGACGAACGTCCAGGTGAACGCCACCATCATCGGCTTCGACTGCGAGGACCGAATCCGCATCCCTCTAGCGCTCGTGAAGGCCGCGTTCACCGAGAACCCGCGCCTCGTCGAGTACTGCCGCATGACCGACGACGAGCGCACAGACGCCGACAAGGCCGCTCCTTACGTGCTCGAAGCCCTCGTCGACCTTGTGCGCCGCGCCCACAAAGATCCCGTCTACCGCAACATCTACCTGAATCCGAAGCGGGCTGACCAGGTGATGGTATGCGTCAAAGAGAAGGAGGAGCCACAGGAGAAGAATGCAGCTCAACGCTGGGAGGTGCGCTCGCTCGTCGACGCAATCCGCCTCCTCTTCGACGGGGTCGCCGACAACCTCCACCGGATCATCATCACGGACCAGGAGCGGACGCAGCTGCCGTTCGACATCCAGAGCGCGGCGAGCTGGGTCCCGAACCTGTACGAAGACGAGCCGGACCGGTTTGTGAAAGACGGGCGGGCGCCGATGGCGGCCCACCTAGCGAACACGCGCCCAGCTCCCTAGAAGCTAGAGACAGCAAAAGAACGGCGAGACGCCATTGTGTTTTCGCCGCGGCCTCATTGGCTGCTGCCGCCCGCGCCGGCCCGTGGCCCCTCTACCACGTCATGTACGACGACGGTCCTGTCATACCAGCGGCCGGCCGCCTCGGCCCGGACAACAAGGTAGAGGGCGCGGGGCGCGGGGTCCTGAAGGCGGCGCGCCAAGGAAGGGCACACCTCCTGGAGGTCCTTCTGGCCCTGCGCTGGGAGGGGGCCCTTCAGGGTGCAGGAGCCGGCAGCGAGGGGCGCGTCTGGCATGGAGAGCACCAGCTCAAAGACGAGGTACCCGTTCGCCGAAGAGATGGCCTCACGGGTCAGCATGAGGAACCGGGTGACCTTCGGTGTGAAGATCTCGCAGAACTCTTCGAACCGCTCGGCATCCTTCGCGTGGTCTGGGCCCGGGGCAGGTGGGGGCGCCGACCGCGGCGAGCCCGCGAACGTCGCCCTGCTGACCCCCTACCAGCGAGCGGTTCTCGGCGTGCCCCCGCCGCTGTCCGAGGAAAAGTAGCCCGCCGCGGCTACTGCGCGCTGGGCTCGCGGGCCTCCTCGGCGGCGAGGGCGAGGTGCTCTCTGACGATCCGCTTATATGCAGGCCCCGCGCGGCGGAACTTCTCGGCGAAGCCGTCCTTTTCCAGGGATACCCTCATTTTGTCGTCCTCCGACCCCCCACTGAACAACGATTCCGCCAGGGCGCGCAGGCTTTCTTTCCCTTCGATATGACCCGGGGCCAGATCGCTGTCGAGGTAGCCAGCGTAGGAGACAAAGCGCTCGGGCGTCCGGCCGGCGGCGAGGAGGGTCTTAGTCATCCAGCGCATATGGCTTTCGAGCTGCGCTCTCGTCAGCGGCTCGGGCCCGAGCCCCGCCTCACCGAGGGCCTCCGCGGCGGCGGGGTGCCGCTCACCGAAGAACGCTCGGAGGGCGTGGCCGGCTCCCGCGTCCGCGAGGGACCTGACATAGGCGGCCTCCTCCGCTGTCCAGCCGCTCTTTTTGCGGCGGAGGGGAGTTATCTTGCCGCGGAACTCTTCGAACGGAATCTCGCAGTAGCCGGCGAGATCAACCTTGAAGATCTGGTACTGCTTGATGAGGGCCATGAGCCAGCCTCGTATAAGGGCCGACAGGCGGCTCAAAATGAGGGCACCTTACCCGATAAGCGACCGCGGCTACGCCCAGCGGCACAGGACGCCGTTGCACCCGCCCGCGTCGGCATCGCAGTCCCAGTTTCGGCCGGAGGCCTCCGTCTTCGCGCAGCCGTAGACCCCCTTCTTGCCGCAGAGGGCTCCCTCGCCGGCGGCATCGAACAGGGCTGCCGGCAGGTCGGCGCAGCGCGGGATAGGGCCAGGCGGCGTAACGGGGACAGCGCCCCAGCCGGGCCCGAAGGTTATTCGAAATCCGTTTGTTGAGCAGTTGTAGTTCTGGGGGTCGTTGGGCCACGTGTACGCGCGGGGGCAGACCCGGTGGACGACGTCGTCGCCGATGCACTCGGGCGCCGAGCACTGCTGGGGGGGCGGCTGGTTCGCGCCGCCGGGGTTCGTGCAGACGTCGGCGGGGCAGGACAGGTCGCGGTAGTAGGCGCGGCAGCTGCAGACCCCGTTCCAGCAGGCGCCGCCGTAGTCGCAGTCGCCGTCCGTCTCGCAGGCCTTGCCGTAGAGGGCCGACTGGCAGCAGTACTTGCGCCAGGGCGCGCACTTGGGGTCGCTGTCGGGGCAGTCGGCGGCCGGCGCCGCGGGGTACTCGTAGCGCCCGCAGTTGCTGAAGCAGGCGACGACGGCGTCGGGCGTGCCGGGGATGTACTGGGGGAGCTGGGACCGCTTCAGGGCGAACGCGTCGGGGCAGGCGGCGCGCAGGTCGGCCTCGGCGGCGCAGAGGCCGCTGCGGCACCAGAAGGGGTCGGCCGGATTCCCGGGGTGGCCCTCCGAGCGGGGGCCGAGGGGCTCGATGTCGACCGAGATAGTGTAGCCGTCGACGAGGCTGACGTCGTAGTAGGTCAGGCCGCCGCCGCAGACGAAGCAGAACTCGGCCAGGGAGGCCGGCGCGACGCCGGCGAGGCCGGCCTTCGAGCAGTCGTAGCGGCCGCCGCAGTCGCCGGTCTCGCACTGCGCCTTGTCGGCGGCGGCGTCGAAGCGGCAGCCGGTGCGGACCCAGAAGCGCGGCCCGTTAACGTCGGTGCGGCCTGCGGTGCGCTTCCACGTCTCGGGGATGTAGATCGTAAGCTTCTCGCCGGGGCCGAAGTCCCACCGCCCCTCGACCGGCGCGACCGGCGTCGGGCCGAGCGCGCCGGCGAGCAGGGTCGTCCCCGTCCCGTTGACGAGCTCGACGAACATTCGGCCGTCGGGCGGGCCGCTGGGCGGGCCGCGCGGTTCCCGGCGGCCGGCGACGGCGGCGACGGCGGCCGCGATGAGGAGGATGAGGAGGATGAGGGCCGCGGTAGCTAGGGGGGACATCGCGATGTATAGAGGCCGGGAGAAGGGCAGCCGCCGGAAAAGCGCCGGGGCGGCCCCCAGTGCCGCGCCAGGCCCTAGGCGCTGGCGTCGACGCCGTCGCTGAAGCCGCCGATGTCGTCGGTGAGGTTGGCGCCGTCGGCCCAGCCGCCGGCGCGCAGCCGCTTGGGCCCCATGGGGGCGGCGCCGTGGTACCCGGAGGCCTCGGCGTCGAGGCCGAAGGTGCGCCCGGGCGCGTCGCCGATGACGGTCGGGTCCTGGGTGTGCGACCTCCACTCGCCGGGGGCCTTGCTGCCGCCGAGGGGGAGGGCCTCGAGCGAGCGGCGCCAGGTCACGCCGTCGTAGGCGCCCTGGGCGATGGCGGCGCGCCGCTCGGGCCGGGAGGGCGGGGCGCCGCGGTAGGTCTGGACCTCGAGGCCCCCGGCCGCGGCGGAGCGGGCGAGGGGCATCTCCGACATGCGGGCGATGCGCCCGTTGTCGGCGCTGGGCAGGGCGCCGCGGCGGGAGGGCCCCTCGGCCTCGCTCGCGGCGAGGTGGCGCGCGCCGTCGGCGACGACCATGCCCGCGATGCGGCGGCGGCCGGCCGCGGTGCCCTCGCGGAGGCCGGCGACGATCGAGCCGACGTTGGTGAGGTGGGCGTTGGGGGTCGCTCCCGCCTCGCTGGCGCGGATGGCGTGCTCGGGGTGGGCCGCCGGCGTGAGGCCGCGGGCGGAGCCGAGGTGGCCGCCCTCGCCGTCCTGGACCTCGGTCGCGGGGCGGCGCGTCTGGTCCTCGACGGCGTGGCGGTAGAGGAGGGCGACGTCGCGGGCGGGCGCGAGGCCCGAGCCGGGGGCGCCGCGCGCCTCGAAGCTGGCGCCGGGGTCGGTGTCGTGGGCCCCGCTCTTGACGTGGCGGCGGTGGCGGGCGGCGAGCGCCATCGTGGCGCCGAGGTTCTGGCGGTTCGTGCCCTGGGCGCGGCGGGACTCGGCCCAGTCCTGGTCGGCGCCGCCCGCGCGGGCGAGGCCGCCGCCGACGGCGCCGGGGCCGGTCTGGGAGCGGCCCGCGCCGCGCTTCTGGCCGTACTGTTGGACGCCCAGGTCGGCGTCGCCGGTCGTGTGGCGCCAGGGGGCGACCTCGGCGCCGTCGCGGTGGGCCCCGTCGACGCCGCGCACGCCGTCGGTGTACATGTCGGCGGCGGGCCCGTGGTCGCCGGCGGCGAAGCGCTCGGGCGCGGCGCCGTAGTGGTCGCCGCCGGCGGGGAGCGACTCGTCGGCGCCGCTCATCGCGAAGGCGCGGGCGTCGCCCGCGGCGAACTCGTCGGCGACGACGTTGTTGCCCCAGGGGCGCCCCTCTTTCTGGACGGTGAAGATCTTCGTGTTCTGCTTCAGGCGGCGGTGGATCTCCTTCATGCCGTAGCTGATCGACTGGGCGGTCCAGGGGCGCTCGGCGATGTGGTGGTCGTCGTTGTCGCCCATCGAGACGGCGAGCCCGGCGGCGCGGCTCGAGATGTGGCCGCGCATCTGGTCGAACCGGGGGTCATTCACCGAGCCGCGGGGGTCGTTGCCCGTGAAGCCGTAGAAGAGCTCGGGGTGGCGGGGCAGCTCGGGGTTCGAGCCGCGCGTGCCGTTGTAGCGCAGGTTGAGGATCGAGCGCGAGAGGGCCGGGTCGCGGCGCGTCTGGTCGCTCTCGAGGTAGGGCGCGTCGGGCGTCCAGTCGATGATCTCGGCCCGCGCGTAGTCGTTGTACTCGTCCTCGAGGTCGTGGAGGGGGTCGTACCCCCGCACCTCGTCGACGAGGTCGGGGTCGGTCTCCTCCAGCTTCTCGAGCAGGGCGTCGAGCGGCATCCCCCCTTCGGGGAGGCCCTCGCGGTGGCGGACCTCTGAGTACGACATCGCGCGGTCGCGTATACCTGGCCGGCGTATTTCGCCCCGGCGCCTGGCGCCAAAAGGGCGCCCCGCGAGAAGCCGGCCTCAGTGGCACTGATCCTTCACGAACTCGCGGCCGATAGCCACCATGTCCGCCATCAGCTCTTCGACCGTCTCGTAGCCGCGCGGGTCCGGAAAGGTACTCCCGTCGCCGTTGCCCCAGTTGACCCGGGGGGTAAGCACGGAGGGGTGGCCGGTGATACAGCAGACGGCCAGGTACCAATCCCCGCGCCGGCGCGCGTAGAAGAAGTCCTCTCTGGCGAGCCAGTACTCGACGGCCTCCTCTTCGCCGCGGGTCCACCGGAACACCGTAAAGTCGACGGCGTCTTCGCCGGCCGTGGCGCACGTGCGCCGCGCCGGCGGGGAGGCTGTCCAGGGGGTCGTCGTCGGGGCCCAGCCGGGAGGGGGCTCGACGTCAACGTCCTCTAGTTCGGAGTCCGTGTGGTACTCGCCCGAATAGGACGGCCCGAGGTCCACATAGCCAGCGGCGATGTAATCAGGGATGCGGTCGAATTCGAAGAAGGCGCGGGCCCGCATCGTCGATACCCGGTCCAAAAAGGATTCAAAGGGGGCTCGCTACTTGCCGAAGGGGCTCACCGCGGCGGGCAGGACGACGTCCTCGATGACGATGTCCGAGTCGAGCGCGATATTGTCGGGGCGGGGCCCCTGCGCCGGAGCGCCGGCCGTCGCCGAGGGGCACCCGCAGCCGCCGCCGGTGACGTCCCCGGTGGCGCCCCCGGTGGCGCCCCCGGTGACACCCCCGGTATCCGCCACAGCGGCGGTCGCCTCCCAGCCCATCGGGACAACAGGGACGGCGGCGCCGAAGCTGCTCTCTCGGCTCTGCTGGATGCTCGAGAAGACGTCGCGGACGCCTTTCTGGGCGGCCGCGTCGCGCGCGCTCCGCATCACCGCGTAGTGGTGGACGAACATAACGGCGGTGACGAGGAGGAACACGTAGAGGAAAGCCTTGACGGCCTTTTTGGTGCCGGCGCTCTTGACCTGGTAGTGGTAGAGGGCCATCACGACGACGGCGACGAGCGCGGTGATGAGGAGGGCGGTGAACACGGGGTTGCTGACGATGCCGCGGATGACGGGGGCGTTGCAGACCCAGTCCGCGGATGCATTTATGGCGCCGCCGAGATCAAACCCCGACATTGCGTTCCGCGGGCGTGACTATTGTTGCCGCCAAAAGAGCGGGGGCGCGCCGGCTACTCGTCCTACTTGTTCGCGCCGTAGCCGAGGATGTCGTCGAGGTCGTCGTCCCCGGTCGAGTCGACGACGTTGTCGAGGAGGTTGGCCATCATCGGCGGGGGCTGGCGGACGGCCGTCGCGGCCGCAGCGGGCGTCGCAGCCGCAGCGGGCGTCGCCGCCGCAGCGGGCGTCGCCGACGCGGTCAAGGCCGGCACCTGCCTGGCAGCGGGGGTGGCCGGCGAGGCCAAGGGCGACGCCAGGGGCATGCGGCCAAGGGCGGCAGCCGTCACCTGGGGCCGCGCAGCAGGGGCGCTCTTGAAGAAGTCGGCTGTCACAGCCGCGGGGACGGGCTGGCGGCCGGCCGGAGCTTGGTCGCCGCGCCGCGGCTGCGGCTTGCCGCCCCGGCGAGGGGGCGGGGCGTCGCCCCCGTCGCTCTCGCCGCTCTCGCCGCTCTCGCCGCTCTCGTCGCTCTCGTCGCTCTCGCTGCTCTCGTTTTCGCCGCGGCGCTCGGCGATGCGCTCGCGGCGGGGGACGCGGGGGCCGCGCCCGGACCGCTGCTGCTGCAGGTCGAGGGGGTCCTCGGCGATCGTTTCGCGGGCCGGGACGCGGAGGCCGGCGCCGGCGGCAGCGGGTCCGACGTCGCGGCCCTGGCGGAGGAGGGCGACGAGCTTCAGCATCTTCGCCTCGCGGGTCTTGGCCTCGCGGAGCTGGCGCTTCAGGTCCTCGACGGCCTCCTCGGCGTCGTCGGCGCGAGACACAGCTTCCGCCTTCTCTTTCACGAGGCGCCGGAGTGCCTTCTTCATGTCGTCGACGACGTCCATCGAGACCTGGTCGCGGGCCTGGCCCGCCTTGCGGAGGAACTTGTTGTGGAGGGCTGACCGCTTGGCGATCAGCGCATTGACGGCCGCGTCCTGGAGCATGCGGATTGTCACCTCCGGGGCGCGGTCGTGCTCGTCGATGATGCGGCGGAGCATGTCGGGCTTCGTCGCGAAGGCCGAGAGGTTCGAGACGAGGTCGCAGAGGATGCTGCTCAGCAGCTCGTCCTTGTCCTGGGGGGTGAACTGGCGGAAGTAGTCGTCCGGGACGCATACGCCGACAATGCGGTCGACGAAATCCGCGAAGTTGAGGGCCGTGTAGCGGGTCGTCCCCGTGAAGAAGCGGTGGACTCCCTGCACGACGTCCCCGTAGCACTGTTCGTCGTTCTTCACCCCGAGGACGTAGGCGTGGACACGGCGGGTGTACTCGTCGGTGATCGAGGAGCCGCCCGAGAGGTTCGCGCGCGCGCTCGAGTACACGTGGTTGTAGAGCGTGTCGACAAAGTAGCTGCCGACGATCTCGAAGACGGAGATCATCCGCGGGTCGTGGCTGGCGAATCGTCCGGCGGTTGTCATTGGCGCGGGCCGGCGCGGGCGGAGTTCACGGGTATAGCTCCGGCCCTCTACTTCTAATCGCCCCTCCAGGGGGGTAGGCCCGCGGCCCTCGCGGGAGGAAGCCGGCGCGGAAGAAAAAGCAGAGCTCGCGGCCGGCGGAGGCGACGCGGGCCGCCCTAGAAGGCCTTCGCCTCCCCGTACCACTCTTCGGCGGTGACGAGGCAGCGAGGGAATGGGCCGGTGAGGGCCGTCTTATCCTCGACCGCCATGAAGGCGAAGGGGATGCGCGCTTTCGGGTTGATCTCGGCGCAGCGCTCGACGCTGTGGCGTCTGACGTCCTCCTTGGGGGGATTCTTGCCGCCCGACTTGATGCAGCTGAGCATCAGGTCGGAAGCGCGGTCGGCCCCCAGGAGGGCGGTGATGGTCTTGACGTTCACCTTCCCGCTGGCGAAGCTCCAGTTGACGATGTCCGCGACCTCGTCGGGATCGACGGTCGGGTCGATCGCGAAGATGTCGAGCTCGGGCGTGAGCGGGGCGTGGGCGCAAAGGCTCGCGATCCAAACCGTCTCGCCGCCGAGGGCGCGGGCGTTGCGCGAGGCGAGGGCGCGGTGGTTGCCGTAGGATATGCCCCCGGCCGAGTAGTCCGACGTAGCCGGCGGCTCCTCGGCCTTCGCCTCGGCCCCGTCGGCGACGGGGCGGCCCTGGTTGTCGTGGCCCGGGCGCGTCGCGAGAAGGCGAAGGGCCGTAAGGCCGCAGGAGCAGCCGCCTCCCTTGAGCCAGTGGGCGTAGAGGTAGGGGAGACGCCCTCCTAGCGAGGCGAGGGCGCACCCGTCGAGGCCGGGGAGGACAAGGTCGAACCCGCGATCGAAGTAGCGGGCGAGGCGGCTCTCGTAGCTGTTGCGGCGGGCCGACAGGTTCAGCACATTCGCGCCGTTCTCGAAGGCGATCTTGCCCAGGGCTGTCGTCAGGACGCGCTCGCCGTCCCAGAGGACGGCGCTCGAGCCCAGGTCAAAGCCGTGGATGACCTCGCCCAGCGTCGAATAGCGGCGAAGGATCACCTGGACGAGGAGGACGCCTTTGCGGCGATGGCCGTAACTGGGATCCTCGGACCCCTCCTCGGACCCCTCCTCGGACCCCTCCTCGGGCTCCTCGGGCTCCTCGGGCTCCTCGGGCTCCTCGTCTACGTCGCCCGCGCCGCCCGCTTTGTCCGCGGGCTTGCGAGGGTAGCGAGGGTCGCTGCTGTAGAACGTGATGCAGCCCTGGGTGCGGTAGACGCTGGTGCGGCCTTCGCCCCCCCACTGCTTATAGAGGTGGGCCTTGAGCGCGCTGATGGCGCGGCGTGCGTCGTCGTCGGTCTTGTGCCCGACGAGGAAGAGGTCGAAGTCGTGGAACGACCCGTAGTCGTTCTGGCGAGACTCGTCGCTGCGCATGAGCAGGGCGCTCACGGAGCCTCCCGCGAGGCAGAAGCCGTTGGCTTTCAGGTCGAATGCCGCGAGGTACGGCGCCGCCTTGTCGAGGCGGCGGCGGAACTCCCCGACGTCGGCGGCTCGCTGGAACTCGATCGGCCAGCCCTCGTAGTCGACCCGGCGGATCATCGGGACGCCATGCTCGAGGCGGGCGAACGGCGCAAGGTCCTTGAGCTCGTAGATGCCGTCGGTGACGCCGGGGACACGGCAGCGGGCATCCTCGGCGAGGGCGCTCTCGACCTTGCGCCGGACCGTCTGCGCCTCGCCCAAGTGGGCGGTGCGGGGCGGGATGGCGGAAGGATTGCCAGTGTTGGTGAAGGTAATGATCGAGGGGTAGCTGTCCATGCGGGTCGTGCGTCGGGAGACGGGAATAACCATCCGCGGCCCGTTTCAATTGTCGCGGGCGGTCGCCCCGCCGCCGCGGGCCAAAAGGCGGCCCGCGCGCGCGGCTCAGATCTTGAATCGGTCGTAGAAGGGGTTCTCCTTATCCATCGAAACGCCGACGCTCTGGACGGCGTCGCAGAGCTCGTGGGAGGCGTCGCTGCCGAAGCGGAAGGGCTTCGGGTAGGGGAACTGGACGTGGTAGAAGTGCTGGCGGCGGTCGTCCTCGCGGATGTACGCCATCTTGCGGTGGCCCTTGAAGACATCGCCGATGATCTCGCCGACGTACGTCTTCGTCTGCTTCGGGAACTTGTTAGAGGGGCGGTCGAAGTTGCTGAGGCAGACGATCGGCTCGGTGAAGAAGCTCACAAAGGCGTTCTTGCGGAGGTTCGTCGGCAGGTCGGTGTCGTCCTGGCAGCAGATGAGGACGGTGATGTAGCTGTGCCGGTTCTGGTAGAAGAGGAGGCGGAAGATGTCCTTGTTGAAGAAGGGCTTCAGCTGGGCGGCGCAGTCGTCGAAGATCAGAAGGAGCCGCGGGTTGAAGTTGAGGTAGTAGAGGCTGTAGCGCTCGTCCTCGGAGAGGTCGTCGCGCCCCCAGAGGTCCTCGTAGAGGGGGGCGATGTACTTCTTGTAGAGGAGGACGAGCATCTTCTTGAACTTCTCGTTGACCTCCTTCACCTTCTCCTCGCGGCGGCCCGCCTCGGACGCGTACTGCTTCCGCACGCGCTCGATCACGCGCCCCCTCTTCTGGTTGATGAGCTCGATGTGGCGGAGGCCCTCGAGCCGGACCGCCTTCGGGAGGCGGCCGTAGAGCTGGGCGAGGATCTCCGCGTTGTTCGCCCGCGTGTAGATCGCCGCCATCATCTCCTGCCGCTTCCAGACGGCCTCGAGGAAGCGGAGGGCCCCCTTCGCGCCGTCGTCCTTCTTCGGGTTCGCCGGGTCGGCGAGGTACAGGCGGTAGTGGATGAAGGGCGGGTCGACGAACCCCTCGTACGAGCGATTCGACGGCTCGCTCGGCGCTATGATGAGTATCTGTTCGATGTAGCCGTTGACCGTCTTCATGATGTGCTTCGTGATGACCGTCTTTCCCGTCTTGCTAGGGCCGTAGATCGCGACCGTGCGGTCGATGAACATGGAGGGGGTTACCTGTAGCATCGGCACCTTTTTCCCTGTCTCTGTGTGGAGGAAGCCCTCCTCGTCGAGGTCCGTCATCGCCGGGCAGCGCTATCGGCGGTGCCCCCCTCTTCTAGTTCCACGTCGGGCCTGCCGCGCGCCCGCCTCGATAACTGAACACGCGCGCCCGGTCCCATACCGGCGGCCCGCGCATGGATCTCGGACGCGGCGCCCGCAAGTACACCCCCGCCGATGCCGGCTTCAGCCAGACCGGCGCCAACACCGAAGTCGCCGCCGTCGCGGCGGTGACCATCGACGTGATATTCTACGCGATCTGCGAGCTCATTTCTCCGCGCGACGCCATGCGCCTGTGCCTGACGTGCCGCGACCTCTCCGGCGCCCTCCGGGCCCGCCGCGCCCACGTATATTCCGCGTTCCCGGCGCGCCTGATCGCGAAGCACGGCCTGCGCGACGCGCTCGAGGCCCGCTGGTCCCGCTTCGGGCACACCCAGCCCGAAGTCGACGAGGCTCTCGTCGGCGCGTGCGCCGGGGCGTAGGATGCGCTGGCCCGCTGGCTCCTCACGCGCCCCGAGGCGAAGCCGCGGCCCGCCGCCGTCGACGCTGCATTCGTCCAGCTCGCGGCGGCCGGCCGCGTCGAGTACGGATTCTTCGCGTGGTTCGTCGGCGAGAGCCCCCTCCGCCCATCGCAGAAAACCGCGGCCGGGGCGTTCACCTCGGCGTGCGGCCACGGGAATCTGGGGTTCGCCCTGCTCGCGTTCCGGGCCGTCGCCCCGGCGCTGTGCCCCCGCGCCCGGCAGGATCTCGTCCTCCAGGCCCGGGCCGCCGCCTCGGAGGTGACCTGCCACCGGCACGTCGTGGACTGGGCGACGGGCTACCTGCGGATGCTCGAGGAGCTATACCGGTAGCCGCGGCCCGCAGCGATACCGGTAGCCGCCGCGGCCAGGGCGGCGGCGTTTTTCTGGCCCAAAAGACGGCGGGGGCGCCTACTTGCCAGCGGTGGCCTGGGCAGCGGCGTGGGCAGCGGCCTGGGCGGCGGCGCGCGCGTCGTAGTCTCGGACGGCCTCGGCCCGCATCTCCTCGGCGGAGCGCTGGCCGTCGCTCAGGATGTGCTCGGCGGCGTAGGGGGCGAGCTGGGGCGTCGCCGCGAGGACGGCGGGGTGGCCGCTCTGGCCGGCGGCGGCACTGTGGTCTTCGCGGGCCTTGGCGAGATGCTCGGGCGCCTCGGCCTTCGTGTAGAAGTGGGACTTGCTGATCTCGCCGGTCGCGGCGTTCGTCGTGAAGACGTCGACCTGGATCGCGTCGTCGGGGACGGCGACCATCTCGCGGACCTTGTCGATGTTGGCCCGCGCGTGCTCGAGGTCGCGCCGCTCTTCGTCCGTCAGCGCGCGGAGCTTCTCCATCTCGGAGAGGTCCTTGATGACCTTCTCGTACTGCTCGAGCAGCTCGAGCTCCTTAGCGGCCTTGATGCTACCGCGGGCCTTCTCGAGGCGACGCATCTCCTCGGCGCTTATGACGCGCTCGACCCCCTTCGAGCCGAGGTCCTGTCCCTTCTCGGCGACGCTGCGCTTGTAGTCTTTCAGGCCGGGGGCGTCGGGGCCGTCCTCGGCGATGTTGCGCGCCTTCGTCTGGCGGACGCGGTTGCGCATCAGCTCAGCGCCGATGCGCTTGTCGTCGGCGTGGCGATCGAGGATGCGCTTGAGGACCTCGGTGTTCTTGTTGAAGAACTGGATCTTCTTGCGGTTCTCCTTGAAGTCGGCGAGGAGGGACCAGCTGCCGAACTCGAGCGCCTTGATCGCGCTGGGGACCTCGTCCTGGTATCGCTGGCAGTGCTTCTCGAAGGCGGCGTCGACCTCCTTCGGGGAGCCCTCGAAGACGTCCCAGAGGGCGATCGCCCAGTCGAGGTCGGGGCGCTCGGGGTAGAGCGCCTCCGTGATCGTGCGGAGCTCCTCGTAGTTCACCTCGACGTAGTAGCCCCAGCGGTGGAAGGTATCCTGGGGCGGGACGACGTCGGCGGCGGGGCGGGCGGGGCTCTTCTCCGGGACGGGGAAGAGGTATTGCTTGAAGACGTCGGCGTCCTGGACGGCCGTGAGGGCGGCCTCGACGAGGTCCTCGTCGCGGAGGAGGGCGGCGACGGCGTTGTAGGCCGTCTTCGACGCGAGGATCGTCTCGACGGCCTCGCGGTGCTCGGGCGCGGGCGTGGGGGCCGCCGCGCGGACGGCCTCGAGGGTCAGGTGGCCCGGGTCCTTCGTGTCGACGGCGACCTCTTTGTCGCCGACCTGGATCTTCTCGACGGCGGCGGCGATCGCCTTGGCGTCGTGGCCGTTGCGGACGTGGACGCTCGGGTCGAACTCGAACCAGTTCCGCAGGAAGCCGCCGATGATCTCCTTGGCGACGGAGGGGGGCATCTCCACCTGGCCGGGCGGGGCCGGAAGGGGGTAGCGGGCGAGGACCTCCTTCACCTCGGGGTACTTCATGCCCGCCTCGGCGGTGGCGCGGAGACGGGCGCCGGCCTCGAGGCCCGCGCGGTGGGTCGCGTGGGTCGCGGCGTAGAGGAGGCCGGCCGCCTTCGCGCCGGCGGCCTCGGCCGCGCGCACCTGGGCCTCGACCTGCGCCTTCTTCGCGGCGGGGGCGTCCGCGGGGAGGCAAACGTCGGCCTCGGCCGCCTCGCGCTTCTTCGAGGCGGCGAGGGCGGCGGCGGTCTGGGCCTCCTTCGCGATCGCGAGCGTCGCCTCGAGGCGCTCGACGAGCTTGTCGACCTCGTAGGGCTGGTGGGCGGGGTCGTCCTTCTTGGCGGCGGCGGCGGGGACCCAGCGGCGCGCCTCGGCGGGGACCTCCCACTCGTGGAAGACCTGGAAGAGGAAGCCGACGAGGCCCGTCATCGTGAGGCGGCGGAGGTAGTCCTCGCGCAGGTTCGTGTAGCTGACGGCCGCGACGCGCTTGCGGTCGGCGTCAGGCGCCGGCCCCGCGATGCCGGCGTAGGGATTGAGGCGCTTCTGGATCTCGAGGATCTGCTCGGGAGTCAGGTCAGACTTGAGGAGGATCTCGGGGTTGTCGAGGATGTCGTCGACGAGCTGGTCGAAGTCGGCCGGCTCCTCGGCGACGGCGGGGGCGGCGGCGGCGACGTTGTCGCCGCGGAGACTGGCGGGGAATGAGAGCGGCGCTACGATGGGCGCGACCTTCTTTGCGGACATCGCTGCGGAGCGAGCTGGGCGGGCGGTATTACGGACCTCGTCTGGGTCCAATTGACTCTTGCCCCGGCCCGCGCGGCGGGACGGCCCGCGGACAGGGCGAGGGCCCGGGCGCCCCCCGTTAGAGACGGGCCCGGCGCATCGCAGGGGCCCGGGTGCCGCCTGTTGGAGGCGTGGGCCAACACCGGTATCCGAGGCCCCTGCCGCCCGAACATCACACAAAGCCGGGCCCCATCGGAGTGGAGCACACGATGGAGACCGCCTCACGCCAGTTGTTACTGAAGTTCGAGGGCGCGCGGGCCCTCTTCGAAAAAGCGCCCCTCGCCGGCGTCGACGCGGCCGCCGCGCAGGCCCTGGCGAGCGAGCTCACCGCGCTCGAAGTGCGGTTCGCGCTCTCGACGGGCCACCTCTACATCCTCGCTATGACCGGCGAGTCGGGCCGCCTTGCCGCAACGGCGGAGTTCTCCCGAATCCTCGCAGCCGAAGACTTCGCGGGCGCCGTCGACCGCCTGGTCGCCCGCGGCGAGGCCTCCCTCCGCGCCGCGGGCGTCGCGCTGCGGGAGGACACATCCGAGGGGGAGGGGCGCGGCCGTCGCGGCGGGCGCGGCCGCGGCGCGGCGACGCGCGGGCGGGCGGCGGGCCGCGGCGCCCCGAAGCCCGGCGCCCCACGCCCGAACCCCACCGTGTGCGCCGACATCCAGCGGCTGCTCGACGTCTACCCGCGCGGCGCGGAGGGCGGGTGCCTGGCCGACGGCGCGGCGCAGCAGGTCAACTACGAGCTCTGCCCGACCTGCGGCGGCGACATGGCCGTCGACGCGGGCCGCTCCGAGCTGCGCTGTGGCGACTGCGGCACGGTCCGAGAACTCGTCGGCACCGTGTTCGACGACTCGCAGTTCTATAGCCAGGAAGGACAGAAAGCGAAATCGGGGACCTTCAACCCCAACCGCCATTTCCAGTTCTGGTGGATGCACCTCCTCGCCCGCGAGCCCGAGGAGGAGATCGGCGACAAAGACGACCCCGACAACGTGTACGGCGAGCGCCTCCTCGAGTCCCTGCGCGCCATCGTCGCCCGCGACCGTAAGATCCTGCGCCTTCTGACGGTGAACGACGTTCGCGCGATGCTGCGCGAGGTCGGCCGCACCGACCTCAACAAGAACGTCCCGCTCATCATGAAGAAGCTCACCGGCGTCGGCCCGCCCCAAGTCTCCAACGCCATCGCCGTCAGGGTCGAGAATCTGTTCACAAAGGCGATCGAGATCGGGGAGCGGGTCCGCCGCGCCGGCCGCGTGAACCGCAACTACTACCCCTACTACATCTACAAGATCCTCGACCAGCTCGTCCCCGAGGAGGATTCCGAGACCCGCCGGGTCCTCTACTACATCTTCATCCAGAGCAAGGATACTGTCGAGGCCGACGACGCCGACTGGGAACAGATCTGCCTCGAGCTCTCGGAACTGACCTACGTGCCCACCGACCGCACGCAGGCTCTCCGCTACCACCCGCAGTGAACGGGTGGGTGGTTTTCGACCCGCGCGCCGGCGGGCAAAACTGAAGCGGAGGCCCCGGAGATATCCATGGAGGCTCGCGAGAACACCCCCGGGCCCGTCACGGGCGAACCCGTCGCCCGCGAGAACACACCCGGGCCCGTCACGGGCGAACCCGTCGCCCGCGAGCCCGTCGCCCGCGAGCCCGTCGCCCGCGAGCCCGTCGCCGTAATCCGCGACCCCGTCGCCGTTATCATCGTCGCCGTCCCCGAGCACGAACCAGCCTATCACCTCATGTCCCTGTTTGTGGAGCTACTGTTCAAGCCCGGCACGCCCGCAGATGACCAGTTCCACGCGGTTGACACCACCTGGAACGACATCGACCTCTCAATTGCCGTATTCCCCGCCGAGCACATCCCGGCGCTCCGCAGCCTCGCCGAAGAGCGCGGGCTCATACTCTTCGAGGGGTCTCCGGCGGCGGGGGCTAGGGGGCCGCGCTACGACGCAGACCAGGTTCTCCGCCGCGAGCTCGGCATCGAGGTCGGCGACCGCACCTACGTCCTAAACCGCAGCTACGTCCTCCGGCGCGTCCCCGCCACTTACCACGAGGCGGCGCATGCCGGCGTCCTCATCCACGCTCGCGCGAAGTGAGCGCTCGCCCCTCCTTTTCCGCCGCAAAAGGGGCGGCCGCGCTCACGCGATGCGCAGCGTGCTGGGCCGGACGAAGACCTGGGGCCCGCGCGGGTACTCCACAGCGACGGGGACCGCCACCGGGCGGAACTCGACGATGTCGTAGAGGAAGAAGGCTGTCTTGCCGGGCCACCAGCGGCGCCGCTCTTCCTCGGAGACGAGGTGGCGGCTCCGCTGCCGGCGGAAGGCGGGGAGGGTAATCGCCCGCGGCGCCGCGAGGACGATTGTCCCTATGGCGCGCTTGTTCTGGACCACCAGGAGGACCTCGCCCTCCATGTGGTAGCGCCGCGACTTCACGAGGGCTGTCTTCAGCCCCCGGGCGATATAGTCGCCGTGGGGGGACACGACGACGAGGACACGGTCGTACCTCGGGAGGCGCGACATCGGGGTTTGCGGTATAAGCCAGGTGCAAAGCCTGGCCGGGCGCGCAGAAATGAACACGGCCCTGTCCCCAACACCCATGACGTCCCCGGCTCCCATCCCTTCGCCCGCGGCGGTCGTCTGCTACGTCCACCCCGCGCCGCCGCCCCCCCTCGACAAGGCGACGGTCGCCCTCAACGCCCTCGAGCATAAGCGGTTCGCGCCGGGGACCCCGGCGAACAACCTCTACCAGGTCATCTTCTATCCGTGGAAAGGGCTCTTCCTCTCCATCATCGTCTTTCCCGGCGAGCATGTGGCCGAGCTCGCCGATCTCCTCCAGCCACACGGGCTCGCTCTTACGCGGGGAGTGCCGGTTGTCTCGACCGGGGAGGGGACGGCGGCCCTCGAAGTCGAGGATGTCGTCCGGGAACACCTGCGCGTCTCTGTCGGCGAGCGGCGCTACTGCTTCTGCGCCCGCGGCGACGGCCCCGCCGCCCGCGAAGCGCCCGCCCTCAGCCCGCCGCCCGGGGAAAAGTAGACGCCCCTCCCGCCCGCTAGGCCCCGGCCCCTTTTTCGTCGGCGGCCCCCGCGACCCACGCAGCGAGCAGGGAGACCTCGAGGCGCGGGCAGTGGACGACCTTCCTGGCGCGGCGCTTCACGGGCGCGTGGAACTCGCACTGCAGGCCGACGTGGAGGCCGGGGTTCGCGCGCCCGATGTCGTCGACGCGCGGGCACCCGTGGGCCCCCAGGTCGATCGCCGCCGCGCCGGGCACGGCCTGCCCGGCCCAGAGCCCTTCGTGCCCCCCCTTGTGAACGAATACGACCTCGGAGCCGGTGACGTGCGCGACGGCGTCGTGGACTGCCCGGATCGCCTCGAGGAGACGCGAGGCGCACATCACGACCTCGCCGGCGAAGTCGTGCGCCCCGGGGTCGACCGGGAGGCCGTGGAGCCTGTGGGTGTAGCTAACGCACGGGTCGTAGCCCTTTCGGCCGGAAGCGAGCGGGGGGACGTTCTCGTCACGGAAGTAGACGCCCCCCGACGCGTGGCCGTCGGTCGTGTAGTACGCCCAGCCGAGCTCGCGGGCCCGATAGCCGTCGGCGCCCGGCGAGACGACGCGCCGCTGGTCGACGCCGCCGGCGCAGTAGCCGTCGACGTCGATGAAGAGGAAGGCCATCCGCGGCGGCCGGATAGACATTCTGCGCGCGGTGTATACTCTCGGTTATGTCGGGCCTCTGCGCGTACTCAAATGTGTTCGGCGAGCCGGGCGAGGGCGCGCACGCGTTCAGGCTCGGGGGCCTCGCCGCCGTCGACCTCCTCGCCACCGCGGCTCTCGCCTACATCGGCGCGCGCTACGGTATCGGCCGCGTCAATGCCGTGACGTTCGTCTTTGCCTTCCTGGTGCTGATCCTCACGGCCGTCCTCGTTCACGAGGCTTTCTGCGTCAACACGCGTCTCGACGCGGCGATCTTCGGCCGCGACTGGCCCGCAAAAAATAGCCCGCTCCTGGTCGCTGGCTAGGACGCTTTTTGCGCGCCGTCGCGCGCCGCCCGGTTCAGCCCCGTGTACTCCCGGAAGAGGTACGCGAGGACGCCGGTGATGAACAGGGAACCGGCCATCGGCCAGAATGGCACACCTTCGTCCTCCCTCTCGGGGAAGGCGAGCATCCACGAGTAGCTCGTGATGAGCCCGATAATCACGATTATGATGGCGATGACGACCGCCTCGCGGAGGACGCTGCCTAGCGATCGCATGGTGATGACGGTGCCGCGCGCCCAGCTATCTAGCCGGGGATCTTGGGCCGGGCGGGACAATAACCTCTCCCGGGCCGGTATCCTCTCCGGGCCGCCACGTCGCAGGCCGGCGCGGGGGCCAAAACGCGGACCCTGTCCGATAAAGGAGGCGTCGTTTGCGAGACGAGGCCGGGGCGCGGCGCGCCCTTCCCGCCCGACCTGGCGCTTAGGTCGAGTAGCGCAGCACGGCCGAGCCGTCCGTGATCAGCAGGAAGTTGATCGCCACCGCGACGGCCAGGAGGTCGGCGGGGGTCTTGGACGAGATGTAGCTCGTGGTCCACTTCAGGTAGGTCTCGCGGGCGCGCGAGATGTTGAGGTGGCCGCTGGGCTGGTAGCTGCGGGGGAAGAGGGCCATGTTCACGAACAGGGCGCCGGGGTCCTCGGGGGTGACGAGGGCGGGACCGCCATAGTGGAACGGCATGTACTGGTTGAAGAACGTGTCGTTGAACCCGTCGAAGATGACGATGCCGTGCGAGGTGAGCGTGAGCGAGTCGACGGTGGGCACCGGCAGGTAGTAGTGGTCGGGGATGACCTGGCCGATCTTGCTGCCGGACGCCGCGACGGCGGCGGCCGAGGGGGTCTCGGCGAGGCTGGACTCGCCGCAGGTGGCGTCGACGAGGCGGGTGAGGCGGTGCCAGTCGCGCCAGACGTTCTGGTTGCCGCCGTTCACGACGCCGCCGGAGCCGACGGTGACATCCTTGATGTTCCAGGTCGGGCGGAGGCCCACGAACATGTACTCGATGGGCCACTTGAGCTGCGAGAGCAGCTTCTCGTCGCTGCTGTCCTGGTTGCAGCGCTGGGTGTGCTGGCGGTAGACGCGGATGAGCGAGAAGCCGATGCGCTTGATGTAGATGTCGTGGACCTCGGGGTTGACGAAGATGTTGTTGATGTACAGCTCCATCTTCTCGATCGCGATGTCGGTGATGCCGAACTTCTGGAAGATGGGGGTGTAGGTCTTCGTGCGCTGGAGGGTGGGGCCGCCGACGGGGGCGGGGGCGACGGGGTCCTGGATCGTCTCGAGGTAGATGCTGGGGAACTCGAAGGCGAGCAGGCCCTGGGCGGCGAGGTCGATGCTGATGAAGCGCTGGCCGAAGGGGATCGAGACGGAGGCGATCGAGAGGCGCACGTCGTCGTTGAACCAGAAGCGCAGCTTGTTCCAGATCTCGAGGGGGGGCTGGATGGGCTTGGGGGTCTGGGGGCCGTTGACGATCTGCTGGAGCTTGCGCGAGACGTCGAGCTGGGGACCGCCGACGGCATTGAGGGCGGCGGCCGCCGCGGTGGTCGAGGCAAGGCCGTTGACGTTGGGGGCGACCTGGCCGGTGGCGGCGTTGAAGAGGCCGACGGTCTGGTTGCTCTGGTTGGCGGCGAACTTCGTGATGCCGGCGGGCGTGTTGGCCGAGTCGGCGTCGCTGACGACGGCCGCGCAGAGGCCGCTGTAGCCGGTGAGGGGCACCTCCTGGCCGACGAGGCGGTCGTGGCTGGTGCGCTTGTTGGGCGGGGTGCAGAACTTCTCCAGCATGGTCGGGATCATCGTGTCGTACTGGTCGAGGGGGTTGCCGTTGACGTCGAACTTCACGAGGCCGTACAGGCGGTTGCCGGGGTACTCGCAGTAGCGGACGAAGTTGCGGTAGTTGACCGGGTCGCGGGGGGCGGTCGGCGCGTCCTGGACGAGCACGTTGCCGAAGGCGTCGACGATGTTGTAGTAGCGTCCGGCGTTGGCCGTGCCGTCGGGGTTGGCGCCGTTCAGCGGGAAGACCGCGGGGTTGATGGGCGTTCCGAGCGACTGGAGAGGGGTGCGGCCCGAGTTGCCCTGGAACTGGCTGAGGCGGGTGCGGCCCACCATGTCGTGGAAGAAGTCACCGAACTGCGGGATGCTGAAGGTGACGCCTCCGCCGAGGGAGGGGTTGCCCGACTGGGGCCGGACCTTGTTGTACTCGTACCCGACGGCGGCGAAGAACTTGAAGTGGGCGTTCACGTACAGGATGTGGGTGCGCTCGAGGTCAACCAGCGTCGGGGTGATGTCGGCCTTGCCGGCGCGCTTGCGGGCGCACATCACGTCCTTGATGCGCTGGTTGAGCAACTTCGTGGCCATGATCATGCGATCGGCCTTGCCATCGTTGGCAATGAGCTTGAAGACGGCTCCAGCTGACATTGTGGGTGGCTAGGTGTTCACACACGCGTTGGAAGCGGGGTATGTAAGGCGTACATCTTAGGGGGGGTGCGAAAATAATGGGGGCGCCCGGCCGCGACGAATAGGGGCCCGCCGCGGCCCGAAAATGCAGGCCGGGCCCGCGGGCGCGGCCCGGCAGCCTTAGGCGTAGAGGCCGAGGCGCTGGAGGTTGGCGTCGAGGGGGCTCCCCGGGTAGCTGAGGACCCAGTAGATGACGCCGGCGTCGCTCTGGACGCGGGCGAAGCGTGCTTCGAAGAGCCTGGCGAGGATGACCGCCGTCTGCGGCGCCTGGCCGACGTAGAAGTCCTTGAGGCTCACGCCCCCGACGGGGACCAGGTGGATGGGCGCCGGGCCCTGGGCCGGGCCGCAGACGTGAGCGCCGCCGGCGGCGGAGTGGCAGACGTGGGCCTGCGGGCTCAGCCGCGCCTTGGCGCAGCCGACCTGACTCGTTATGACGGTGTGGACCGCGCCGCCGACGACGATGTTGACGGTGTCAATGCCGAGGGCTTCGTAGATTTCGGCCGTCACGGCCGAGACCTCAGGCTGGTGGATGGGCACCGAGGCGTTCATAACGTGAACGACGCAGCTGTGGGTCGAGAGGGCGACCCCCCCGGCGCCGAGGCTCTGGCGGATCGCATCTCGCGCGGCGCCAACCTGGCTAGTGAGGACTGTGTAGGTCTGGCCGCTGAGGACGATTTCGGTCGTGTCGATGCCCAGGGTTTCGTAGACCTCGCGGGTGACCGCGTCGAGCGCGCCGGGGGTGGCGAGCGGTACCCTGAGGTCCGCGCCGGGGGCGGCGTTCGCGCCGGGGGCGGCGTTCGCGCCGGGGGCGGCGTTCGCGCCGGGGGCGGCGTTCGCGCCGGGGACAGCGTTCGCGCCGGGGGCGGCGTTCGCGCCGGGGGCGGCGTTCGCGCCGGGGGCGGGGATGAAGACGGTAACCGGGAGGGGAGCCACTTGGGCGTTTGCCATATTGCAGTACTGTGCGGGTTGGGCGGGTGCAAGAGTCGCTTCCTTCTTCAATTTTACCCTGAGGATTTCCCCGCGTTCGGGGGTCTCCGCGCTCGACAGGGGGGATCCCCACGCCCGGCGGGGGGCCTCCAAGCCCGGCGCGGCCCAGGGTGGTCTCGTGTATTTGGAGGGGTAGGGCGGGATCCATAGGTCGCCGGCGGGATGTCAGTGACAGCGAAACAGCTGAGCAAGTCCGGGGCGCGGGGGAAAGACCTGGACGCGCTCGTGCGGGAGCAGCTCCAGATCATCGACGACAAGCTGCTGCACGCCGACCGCACCTGGGGGAGGAACGTCGTCTCGCACGACCTCCCGATCGTGATTGGGCTCTCCGGCCTCGACAAGAAGGACGCACAGCGCATCGTCTACAGCGCAATCCTGCGCAGCCTCGACAAGCGCGGCTTCGAGACACGGCTCCTCCTCGAGACGGACCGCACCACCGTCTACATCGCGTGGATGACCGACCTGGACGTCGAGGAGGTCGAGGCGATGAATGCGCTAATCCGCGCGAAGCGGATCCAGCGGGGCGATCTCGAGGTGTTCATCCACCGCGGGAGCGTGGCCGCCCCGCGGGCGGCGTCGGCCGCGCGCCAGGGGCGCGCCGACCCGGCGCCCCCCATGACCGTAGTGGAAGAAGACCGCGTCATGCGCCCGCGCGGCGGGGTGGCCATCGCGGGCGGCGCCGAGACACGGGCCAGCCCGGCGCCCGCATCGTCCGCCGAGGCCGCTCTCCTCAACGCCACCAAGTAGCGCGGCAAAAGGGGCGGCGGGCGCCTATTTGGCACGCGCCACCTCGCTGAGGGCCCCGACTGCCTCCTTGACCGTCTTTTCGAGGCTGCGCGCTAGCCGCGCCGACGCCATGAGGGTCATCGCGAGGAGGACGAGGATGACGACGAGCAGGATCACCTTGACGAGCTGGAGGCCGAGCTCGGCCCCGCCGCCGCAATTCCCGCAGCAGCGGCCGCCGAAACACTCCTTGGACGGCGCGCTCGGGAAGGGGTTGCGGGAGGGGTCGACGACTGCCTCGGAGTGAGAGATGAGGGGAAAGGCGAGGCTCGGGGCAGGCCCGCCGTCGTGGGGGCGCACGCGGGGGTCGGGGACGAGGCGCGCCGCCTCGGGACCGGAGCTCGGGTTGAAGTGCTGGGGCCGCTCGTCCCAGGCGACGTCAAAGACGCGCCGGCTGTTGCCCCCGGCGCGGTTGGAAATGATGTTGCCGTCCGTGTAGAACCCCTCGCGCTGGGGGCGGTGGGGCGGCCGGCTCGCAGACCGGCCGAAGCGGCCAGGGCGGTCTTCGAGATCGTAGGGCCGGATTGGGGCGCGGATGCGGGAGTCGACCCCCGGGTCGCTGTCCCGCCCCGCTTCGTCGAGGAGGTAGACGCCCGTGCCGTGCTCCGGCTCGGGGACGTAAATTGTGTCGGCGTACGTCTTCGTGTAGTCGCCAGTTGACCAGTCCATCGCGGCGCGCAGTGTGCGGGCCTCTTTATCAGCGGCGGCCGTATAGGGGGCGCCGACAAAGAGGGCGGGCGCGAAAAGGAGCGCGGGCGGGGGCCCTAGAGGCGGCGGACGTCGTCGAGCGTTTTGCGGTCGTCGGCTTCGCGGATCGCGCTGTAGGCGCCGCGGGCGTCGGAGACGTGCGGGTCGCCGGCGAGGCCGGGCGTCCCTCGCTGCTTCTTTTGCTGGCGCGGGTAGAGGAAGAAGCTGGGAAGGAGCTCCATCACGATGCGGGCCGTCGGCCCGATGTTGTACTTCTCGATGATGTTCCCGACAACCTGTGAGGTCTCGAATCGCATGCGGTGCAGCTTGACATTAACGGTGTTGTGGTAGCCCGTGTAGTCGGGCCGCCAGCCGACGAGGGGGACGGTGCGGGTCCCGTCGAAGACGGTCTCGATACCCTCGGCGACGCCTAGGATCACCTCCTCGGCGAGGCTGCTGTAGCGATTGCGGTCGTTCTTGAGGCGCAGGATGTTGAGGACGCTGTCGATCTCCTCCATCGGGCTATCGGAGGTGGGCGTCGTCACGCTCGAGCAGTCGATCCCCTCCTCCTCGAGGGTCATGCGCAGCTGCCCGATCTGCTCGAGCTTCGAGGCCTTGATGTCCTGGATGCGCTCGCGCTCGACGCCGTAGGTAGTGCGCGTCTCGCCGCGAAGGTCGGCGACGACGCTGTTGATGTGGCGGCGCCTCTCCTGCTCGTTCGTTACGCGCTCGCCGCCGCGGCGGCGCTCGACGCTGGGGACCGCCGTCTCGCGGAGGCGGTTGCGGCGGCGCTCGCGCTTCCCGTCGGTCTTGATGCCGAGGTCGCTCTCGAGCCGCGAGATGATGTCGTCGACCTTCTCGTCGTCGTCCCCGCCCGCGTCCTCCTCCTCTTCCTCCTCGTGGCAGGCGCATTCGCAGTCTTCCGCGCAGTTCTCGTCGCAGTCGCATTCCTCCTCTTCGTGGCAGGCGCATTCGCACTCGTCGGTGCAGTCGTCGTCGCAGTCGCACTCTTCGTCCTCGCCGCTGTCGTCGCCGCTGTCGCCGCCGCTGTCTTCGCCGCCGTCGTCGCCGCCGTCCTCGTCGCTGTCGCTGCCGCTGCCGCTGCCGCTGCCGCCGTCGCTGTCGCCCTCGCCGCCGGATTTGCCAAGGTCGAGGTCGTCGATTAGCTCGTCGATACGCCCGCGGACCGGCCCCCTACCCGCTTTTGCCCCGGAGCCCCGCTGCGTCGGCGCGGCGAGCGTCCCCCGGGAGGCCGCCCCTGCGCGGGGCGGGGAGCGGGCCCCGCCCAGCGCGGGCGCCTGCGGCGTCTGGGCCTTCTCGACGGGGTCGGCGTCGTCGAGCAGGTCGATGCCGAGCTCTTCGGCGAGCTGGTTCAGCTCGGATGTGTAAAGGCGGACGGGGTCGATGTCGGACTTGCGGGCCCCGCCGACGTTCTTCCCCATGACGGACTTCTCGGCCTCTTCCAGATTGACGCCCGTCTTCACGTGCTGCGGGTTCATGAGAGTGGTGACGCCCGCGAGGTTGGCGGCGTCGAGGCGGGGCGCCGCCCGCTGGCCGGCAGGCGTTGCGCCCCGCTTCTTCGGTGTGTTGCTGCCGTGTCGGCTGGGCTGACTCATGTGCGGGATCTGTGCCGCGCGGCGTATAGACCCCAGCCCTCTCTTTCAATACGCTTGGCCCCCGTCCGCGCGCCGGGCCCGGGATTCGCGGCGCCGTGTTGGAAAGACCGCGCGCCGCGCTATATCCCGCGCCCTCTGTCATGTCCGCCCGCGGGACTAGACCCGTCACCGAGTCGAGGGTCTCCGAGGTGCCGGCCGACCTCGTCGACGATATCCTGTCGTGGGACTTTGGCGCCGCCCCGGCGGCTGCCACTTCGCCTCCGGGGCCAGCGATCCGGCGGGGCCCCAAGTGGCACCTCGGCTTCGACTGCGCGACGAAGACCTTCGCCTTCAGCCTGAGCCGCATCGACCTCGGGGCATTCGAGGAGTCAAAAGCGCGCCTCCGGACCCGCGTGCGGGCGGCGATCGAGGTCCTCCGCCGGGCCGCCGCGATGCTCCGCGATGGCGGCGATGCCGTGCCCAGGGCCGCCGGCCTCGTCCGGGAGGTCGCTCCGGTGCTCGAGGCCGCCGACCAGGAATCGCGGGCATTCGTGCGACTCGCCGACGGGGAGACGGTCGACCTGTTCCCGGACCGCGCCGACGACGATATCGCGACGGTCGAGCGCCTGCGCGCCGTCGTGCGCTACGTTAACGGGCGCGTCCGCCCGGCGGTCCGGCGCCTCGTTCCCGCCGGCGAGTCGGTCCGGGTCGTCATCGAGTTTCAGATGGGGCCTAACGCGCGGTCGCGCGCCGTGGCGGCCGCGCTCGTTGCGCTCTTTGCGGACGACGACGTCATCATCGTCGGGCCGACCCTTAAGAACAAGATCGCGACCTGCGAGGAGGGGCGCTACTGCTATTTCGCCGAGCGGTACGCGTCGTCCTATGGCGCGAACAAGGCGCACGCCAAGTACAACTTCGCGCGGTTCGAGGATGCATTCGGTACCGAGATCCCGGCGACACGCCCTGCGAGCCTGCGCGGCCATATTGCCGACAGCTTCATGCAGGTTATTGGCCACCTGGTCTTCGGCTCGGAAGAAAATGCCGCGTCCCTCTTCTAGAGGGCGCCGAGCTCGGCGAGGAGGGCGTCCATGTCGTCATCGGTCACCGGGGCGGCGACGGGCGCGGTGGGGGGCGTGGCGGGCGCGGCGGCGGCGACGGGCGCGGCGGTGGCGGGCGCGGCGGTGGCGGGCGCGGCGGCGGGCGCGGCGGTGACGGGCGCGGCGGTGACGGGCGCGGCGGGGGCGGCGACGGGCGCGGCGGCGACGGGCGCGGCGGTGGCGGTGGCGGGCGCGGCGGCGACGGGTGCGGCGGCGGGCGCGGCGGCGGCGGGTGCGGCGGCGACGGGCGCGGCGGCGAAACCTAGTATATCGTCGAGCTCGTCATCCGCCACGCTAGATCCGGCCACCGCGGGAGGATTCTCTCCGTTTTCGTCGCGGTCGGCGAGGATGGCCTCAAGGTCATCGACGAGAAGGTTGTCGCCGCGGAGGGGTTGGTGCGGCTCCGAGGGGGGGTCGGGGCCGAGGCTGACCGAGTCCGGGGCGCTATCGGCGGGGGGTAGCCCGCAGAGCCCCCAGACGCTCTTGTTGCTGACAAGGATAGGCTCGCCCGGGGCGGGCTTTTTCGCGCCGAGCGGCTCTCCGGAGGCAGATACGGCGCGCGGCGCGGGCGGGGCGCCGACGTCGGCGTTCGTCCTCAGGATCGCAAGGGCGGTCCGGACGCGATCGCGCTCTGGGACCACGGAGCCGGGCGTGTGGTCGCGCAGGCCGGCGACGGGGTCCAGCTCGCGCATGCGGCGCCAGAAGGTGTCCTCATCCCAGTCGCCGCCGTAATGGCGGAGCTCCGTCTTGCGAGGGGCGGGCTTGATGCGGGAAACGCGGCGGCCGGTGAAGATGAGGTATACGAGACAGAGGTTGTCCTGGGCGCGCCAGCGCTCCTCGTTGCTGGCCCGCCCGCCGAGGTGGGTCTCGATCCAGAGCTCGGCGCAGTTGAAGGTGCACATGTTGCCGAGGACGCCGAACTCGATGCCGCCGTTCTCAGCCTCGCGCACGTGGGTCGGCACGAACTTGGGGCGGTCGTCGAAGGTGAAGTCGCACTGCCAGCAGCGGAGATTCGTATGGAGGGGCCAGTCGTCGAGGCCCGTGAAGACGCGGGGGATCTTGTCCGGCGGGTGGGTCGACTCGGGCGCCGGGTCTTCTGGCTCGGCAGCGCGGCCGTCTGTGCCGTTGTCGAGGAGGCGGGCGTCGGCGACGTCCTCGACGGGCACGTAATCTCTCAGGGTGATTCCGGTCAGCCTGAGGATATTGGGCGGCTTGTACACGCTTTCCATGCAGAGTCCCCGGGAGCGTGGTGTGTGTGTCGCGACACGCCTGTTCAAATAGTTGCAACCGGGGTCGGTTCTCTAACCGGGCATACCAGGGCTTTTAGAGAACCACAGTGTCCCGAATACCGGGCGCCCGGATAATTGAAGGGTAAAACCCCGAGTATCCAGCGACCCATGACGACGCTCGCCGCGAGAGAGCCGTTCCTCCCCGACCACAAGTGGCTCGAGGATGGCGTCCTCCTCGCGCCGCCGGCGCGCGGACCCTTCACGCCCCTCACCCTCTTCGTCTGCACCTACGTCGCAAAGCTCGACAACCTCCACGTCAGCTTCGTCGAGCTGACGCGCCGCATGTGCGAGGACCCCCACGGGCGCCTCCTGGCGATAAACAGCAACTTCGGCCACGCGGCCCAGCCCGGCTTCGAGCACCTCCTCAAGGCCCCGAAGCCCCCGCCCGAGCGCCGCGTCCCGGCGCGCGGCCGCCCCCGCAAGGTCCAGGGCGACGGCACCTGCTTCAACAGCGCCGTCGAGCCTGTCGTCGCGGTCGACCACCCCGCCGTCTCCGACGACAAGGTATACTTCGTCAAGTGCTTCCCGACGACGGGCGAGACGCAGGTGCCAGGGGTTATCCTTCCCGACCTCTCGGACGGCCACGCCGTCCTCGAGGCCTTCGTCGCCTACCTCAACGAGCTCGGAGTCGGCGACGAGGCGCCCCCTGCGGGCGAGGCGCCCCCTGTCGCGCCGCGCAAGGCTGTCACGATCGCGCGCGAGCAGCCAAAGATGATCAACTACAAGTTCCGGCTCGTCCGCAACAGCCCGCGCATCCTTGTCAACCTCCACGCCCTCGCTGCATACCTCTGCATCCTCGAGCGCACGAAGGCGACCGAGGGGACCGAGCTCACAGCGGCCCAGGCCGCGCGCTTCGCCGGCTGGCCTGTCGTCGTCCTGCCGCCCTTCCCCGTGCGCGAGACAAAGTCGCCGACCGACGACGTGAAGGTCTCCTTCCGCTTCAAGGAGGCGGCCCGCGCGCCCCGCCTCAACGTCTTCCAGGAGAACAAGGTCAACATCCTCGGCGCCGACTCGGTCCACTCCGCCGAGCGCATCTACGACTTCTTCGTGCGGCTCTTCACCGCGAATTGGGCGATGCTCGTCTCCCTCCAGCCCCGCCGCGACCTCGAGCGCCGCCAGGCCCTCCGCCCGCCGCCCCGTGTCGTCGCTGCGGCCGCGGCCGCGGCGGCCGCCGCGCCCCCCCGACCCCCGGTGAAGCTCTCGGACGCCGAGGTCGACCTCCTTCTCGCCGACGTCCTCGGCACCGCCGACGAGGTCCGCGCGGCCCACGCCCGCCTCGACGAGCTCGAGGCCCGGAGGGCGGAGGCCCAGGCCACCCTGCGGGGCGCCGAGGGCGAGCTCGAGGAGAAGCTTGGCAACCTGCGCGTCCTCGGCTCGCTCGCCGACCCCGCCGTCGCTGGCGCCGTCGACGCCGCGGTGAGCGACATCGTCGCGGACCTCGGCGAGTGGGGCTTCGAGGACGGGGACGAGGATGAGAGCGATTACGATGACGGGGAGCTGTCCGGGGGCGAAAACGGGGAGCCGCCAGGGGGTGATGACGGGGAGCCGCCTGGGGACGACGGCGCCCCCGCGAGACCGCCGGCCACCCTACAGGATATGGTGTTCGGTGAGGTAGACCGCGAGGATGTAGAAGATCACCAGGAAGATGCCCTGTAAGACAACGCCCCAGGAAGTGGGCGATCGGCCTCGCACCGCTTTTTCGCCGAACCCCGCGATGATGCTGTTGGTGAAGACGTCGCTGACGACGACAACGAAGATGAGAAAGAGAGCGAGGATCAGCTTTAGGTTCCCGACCCGCAGGCGGGGCCCTTCCTTCCCGCCCGTCTCGCGGTCATCCCCGCCCTGGAAGTCGTCGAGCGGGACCGAGTCGGCGCCTTGGCCTGCTGTGTAAGGGGGCCTCCCCCCCGCGCGATCGTGCTGGGCGGCGCTCATCGCGGCCGTGAGAGCGCAGTATATACCGACCCCAAAAGCCGCGGGCCGCTTTAGCCCGGCGGGGGCTCACCGCCCGGCGGGGGCTCACCGCCCCGCGACGACGATGCTCAGGTTTTCCCCCGGGCGCCGGATGAAGTCGAGCGGGTCGAAGACGCCGGCCGAGACGGCCGTCAGGAGCCCCGTTTTACCCGGGTTCCGCACGTCGGCCGCGAGAATGTCATAGAAGTCGTCGAGCCGGTCGGCGGGGACGGCGAGCCGGCGCCCCTCGCAGTGGGGCGCGGCGCCATCGCTGCAGGCGACGTAGACGTTGGCGGGGTCGCGGGCGGGGCCCGCCACCGCCACGACGCGCGGCGCCATCAGCTCGCGGACGGCGGCGGCGACCTCGCCGTGGGAGGCCATCGCCCGGAGGCGGGCGACGGTGCGGCGGTCGAAGCCGAAGGTGGTCGCCTCGATCGCGGCGGCGGCGGCGCGGCCGGGGTCCTGCGGCGCCGCGACGTAGGCGCGCGTGACGGCCTCGCGCACCGCCTGGAGGTCTTCGGGGTAGTCCTTCAGCAGCTCGTAGAGGCGGCGGCGGAGGGCCGCGACGGACTTCGGCGACTCGAACCGCGCGCCCTTCAAGGCGGTCAGCAGCGACTCGCGGAGCGGGGCATTCCGGTCGGCGCGCAGGACCGCCGCGAACTCGGCGAGGAAGAGGCGGTATAGACGATTGCGTCCGCTGGCGGCGGCGGCCAGCGGGCTCCGCTCGGGCGCCGCCGAACGGCCCCGCCACGCCTCGGCGATCGCCTCGTCCACCAGGCGGCTGTCGTACGGGAAGCAGACGGCGGGCAGCGCGGAGGGGGGCTCTCCTCCGTCGGGGTCGTGGTAGAAGCAGAGGGCGTCCCCCCCGGCGACGTGGGTAAAGCCGATGGCGCGGCCGCCGGCGTCGAGGATGACGGCGGCGGGCGCGATGGGGGCGTACGGCTCGCCGGCGCGCGCGACGTAGGCGTTGACGTCGGCGACGGCGGCCTCGAGCGCCGCGCGGGGAAGGGCCCCCGCCGGCCGCGGGCCGTACACGACGGGCGTCCCGTCGACGGGGCTCGGCGAGTAGCGGACGGGGATGTAGGCGTCGCCGGCGGCCCCCCGGAGCAGGACGCCATAGCACAGGCCCCGCATGTTGATGTAGCGGCTGGCGACGGCGAAAGCGGGCCTCGGGGCGGCGCAGGCGTAGCGCGAGACGAGGGCGAGGTCGGGGAGGCGCGCGCCGGCGCCGCGGGGGCCGGAGCGGCTCAGCAGGGCGTCGCGCACCGCCCCGGCGACGCGGTCGACGAGGAGCTCGTCGGCGTCGGGGCGGACGTCGCGGGCGTCGCTGCCGAAGGTGCGGCGGGCCGCCATCCAGCGCTCGGCGGGGGGCACCCGCAGGAAGAACTTGGGGTTCAGGGCCGCGAGGGGGTAGGTCCCCATCGGGCCGGCGACGAGAAGGGCGATGCGGGGCGGGGCGTAGCCGCACGCGGAGCCGGCGCCGGTGATCGCGGCGGCGGCCTCGGGGGAGACGGCGAGGCTCACGTCGCCGGTGCCCTCGGGGTCGTCGAGGGTCGCGACCTCGACGCCGTAGGCGTGGCGGGCGAGGTCGGCGAGGACGGCGGGCCAGCTGCCGGCGGCGGCGCCGCCGGGGCCGAAGGGGGAGAGGCCCCCGTCGCGCCGCACGAAGGCGCCGAGGATCGCGTCGGCGAGGTCGCCCGCGGTGGCGAACACGGCGCCCGCGCCCCCGCCGAGCTGGTAGAACGTGTCGCCCATCGCGGCGGCGGTCGCCGCGAGCTCGGCGAGGACGTCGTCGGTCGTGGCGTCGCCGAGGCCGAGGGCGTAGGCGAGGGCGTAGGCGTAGCCGGCGTCGGGGACGGCGGGGGCCGACTGCTCGACGCCGACGAGCTGGAGGCGGTAGGGCGCGGGGAGGGCGTCGAGGAAGAGGCCCTCGCCGACCTCGCGGGGCGGGTCCGAGATGCGCCCCGGGGGGATCGCCTTCCCGTACGTGAGGACGTGCCGCGACATCGCCGTCTCCGCCTCGGGGGCGCCCTCGTAGGCGCGCTGGGCGAGGCAGCCCTCGTTGACGAGGGCCGCCCGCGAGCCGGCGGCGGGGCGCGTCTTCTTGCAGCAGGGGAGGCAGTAGCCGAGGGGGTGCTGCCCCGCGCGGAAGCTGAGGTGGGGGTACTTCGGGTCGGGGCACTCGTAGAAGGCGGGCGCGTCGTCGGTGAAGTTCCAGTAGCGGACGAGCGCGGCGCGCCGCTTCGCCCCGAGAAGGCGCGCCTCGGCCTCGTTGTACACGTGCGGCTGCCGGCCCGACTGGCAGAGGACGCTGTAGACGGTCGCGCCCTGGTCGTACTTCTTTAGGTCGAAGAGGTTCGGGTCGCGCTCCTGGAGCCGGCGGAGGCGGCGCGAGGCCGCGGGGGCCTCGCGCTCCGGCCGCGGGGCCGGCGCGGCGGCGCGGGGGCCCACCGTCGGGAGGCGGCCGGGGCCCGCGAGGAGGCCGTCGAGGAATGAGAAGACGTAGCGGCGGATGAGCTCGAACTCGGCGAGGCTGTCGGCCCCGACGATCTCGACGCGGAGGTCGGTCGCGCGGTGGTAGATCCGCACGGTGCGCCCCTGGAAGGCGGCGGCCCAGCGCGCGGCGGCGGTCGGGTCGGTGAGCCAGGCGTACTGGTTGGCGGCGCTCGGGCCCCGGGCGCGGCGGCCCGCCGCGTCGTCGGCGGCGTGGGCCCCCGCCTCCGCCCGCTCCGCGAGGCGCGGGTCGTAGGCGACGACCTCCTTCCGGAAGGCGAACGCGTATGCGCCCGCCTGCTGGAGGCCGCGGATGCCTACGATGCCGGCGCGCTCGTAGACCCGGAACCTGTCCTTCAGGTCGTGGAAGGCCGCCGCCGTCAGCGCGTGGGGCCAGAACGCCGACACCGTGATCGCGCCGAGGGACGCCGGCGCGGCGCCGCGGGCCGGCCGCAGGGGCGCGAGCGCCCCGCCGACGGGGAACGCCGCCGCCCCCATCGCGTTGACGGCGGCGACCGTCGGGGCGACGACCGCCGCGAGCTCCTCCGTCACCGCCTCGAAGCCGACGCGGTCGTCCTCGCGCCAGTCGGCCGTCACCTCGTAGCGGCCGTCGGCGTGGATGGCGAGGTCGGCGTAGGGGACGGCGCGCGAGCCGGCGACTTCCTGCAGCTGGTCGTCGGCCGCCGCCTCGCGCGCGAGGGCGAAGGCGACGGAGTCGCGGCGGGGGGCGCGCGATACGAACCAGTCGATCGAGGCCGCCGTGCGGGGGCCATAGCTCGAGGCGTGGCGCTTGGTCGCCAGGACGGGGATGAGGCCGCCCTGGCGGGCCTCAGGGCCCGCCGCCGCGGCCCCGGCCTCCGACAAGAGGGACGCGTCGATCTCGAACCGCGCGACCGCGGCCGCGACGGAGGGGCCCGTCGGGACCCAGTCGAACACGTTGCGGACCGCGACCCGCATCCGGACCGCCTCGGGCGCGACCCGCACCGTCGCCGCCGTCACGGCCGTCGGCGCGCGGCCGCCCTTTGCCGCCGCGGGGCGCCAGCGTATCGCCGCGTCGGCAACGCCCCGCTCGGCCGCGAAGCGCGCCTGCAGCGCCCCCGCGTCGGGGTCGAGGGCCGGGTACACGCCGCCGACGCGGGCCGGCTCCGAGAGGGCGAGGCTGCAGGCGTCGGGGCTCAGCTGCGGCCAGTACTTCAGCAGGCCGCCGTAGTAGAGCAGGTCGAACTGGTAGCGGTCCCGCAGCACGGCCGCGAGGTTGTCGTGCGGCCTCTCCGCCGCGCCCAGCGGGGGGATGACCGCGTAGAGGTCGACGAAGTATGCCCGCGTCACCCGCACGCCGGGGGCGGCGCCCAGCAGCGTGAACGTGTCGAGCGCGGTTATGTGCAGCCCTTCGCGCCGCTCTTCGAGCCGCGGGTCGACCGCGATGCCGGCGATCAGCGTCGACGTCTCGGGCGCGGCCGGCCCGAGGCCGTCGGCCCGCGCGAGCGCCCGCCAGTCGACGACGACCGGAGCCCCGTCGACCGTGAGCTGGTAGGGGACGACCGGCCCCTCCTCGTTCACGTAGAAGAAGAGGTGCTGCCGGTAGGGGGGGGCGCCAGACGCGAGGCGGAGCTTGAGCCGCAGGTCGTGGATCGTGTCCTCGGGGTACACGGCGATGTCGCTGTATACCGGCGGGCCGGCGCTCGCGGCGGGCTCGCTCGGAGACGACGAGGGCGCGGGCTCGAGGAAGCTGTCGGCGTCTGCGGGTGCGGACCGGCCCTTGCCGATGTCGTCAATCTCGCCCAGGTCGCCGAAGTCCAGCTCTGCAGCCTCGGCGCCTCCGTAGAGGGGGGTGCTGAAGAATGTCGGGCCGCCGTGCGCGAGGCGGGCCGCGAGCATGTCGGGCGCCGGCGGGTCGGAGGGGGTCAGCAGCTCCCGCCAGTGGGCGCCGTAGTAACCGCGCAGGATTGCGCCGTCGGCCGCCGACCACTCGGGCCTTTGGGGCCCGCCTTGGCGGGGGTCGCCGCGCGCCCGCGCCGCGCCCCGGCGCGCCGCCTCGAGCACAGTCTTCGGCACCGCGCCGAGGAAGAAGTAGGCGCGCAGACAACGCCCTGACGAGGGGTCGACCTGCGCAACGCAGAGGGGGGCCAGCGCGTACGGATTCGCAGCCATGGAGTCTGTAAGAGGCCGCAGTATCTAAACCCGCAAAAGCGCCCCATCCCTTAGTCCTTCCGCCCCGGACGGGGCTTGGGATTCGCGGGGCCGGCCTTCGCGCGGGCTGTCTTCGCTGGGCCGGCCTTCGCGCGGGCTGCCTTCGCTGGGCCGGCCTTCGCGCGGGCTGTCTTCGCGGGACCGGCCTTCGCGCGGGCTGTCTTCGCTGGGCCGGCCTTCGCGCGGGCTGTCTTCGCGGGGGCGGCCTTCGCGCGGGCTGCCTTCGCTGGGGCCGCCTTCCTCCGCGGCTTCGCGGGGGCGGCCTTCGCGGGGGCGGCCTTCGCGGGAGCGGCCTTCGCCGGCGCGCCGTAAACGCCGGCGCGGCGCATCTTGGCGTTGACGCTCGCGGAGTAGGGGATCCACTCGCCTGCGTGCCCACGCTTCAGCGCCTTCTCGCGGCGTTTCTCGGCCGGAGTTAGCGCCGCCCGGACGGCCGCGGGGAGGTACCGGCCTGCGGGGTCGCCGTCGATGTAGCCCCAGTCCTCGCGCTCCCACTTCTTGAGCGAGTTGTCGCCCGCCCGCCGGCCGACGTAGCGGCCGCCCCGCCGCTTGTACTCCTGGACGGCCAGCATCGCCTTGCGGGCGTTCCACTTCCCGGCGACGCCGCCCTTGTCCGACCGGAGCCACTTCTGCTTCACCCGGGCCCACAGGGCCGGGTCCGACTTGACGGCGACCGACATGCCTATAGGCCGCGGCAAAAGGCGCCGCGGCGCGGGTCACACATAGGGGTTGTAGGCCCACTGGAGGAGCGCCTGGCGCTGGCGGGGGCGGTGGCGCCGCTTCTGCGCGACGGTCCGCGGCCGCCGCCGGCCGAGCCGCCGGTAGCTCGCGAGGATCTGGCCGCGGTGGCGCGTGAAGGCCCGCCAACGCGCGATCTGGACCTCGTCGACGCCCGGCTGTCGGCGGCCGAGCCAGTAGCGGCAGTACCACTGGAACCAGCCCCGCACGTCGCGGTCGCCCGCCGCCGCCGGGATCCACCCGTTCCTCAGCCACTGCCCCAGCGACAGCCGCGACTTCACGCCGAAGGCGTTGCACCCGACGTCGGGGGCGCCGGGGCTCAGGCGGCCCGCGCGGAGGGCCGCCGCGCACCATTCGCGGGGGAGCTCCAGCACGCAGTCGTTCAGGTACTTCCCCTCGAAGATGCCCATCCGCAGCATCAGCGCGGGGCTGAGCTGGGGGCGGAAGTCGGGGGCGAAGTCGCGGCCGGGGGGCGCCGACAGCGTGTAGGCGTACCGCCCCTGCATTCGGTCGGATACCCAGATGCGGCGGCCGGGCCGGTACCAGCTTAGGGGGTGCGCGTAGGGGAGGAGGGCCTCGAGGTCCTCGGGGCCGGCGAGCCGCCTGGCCCGTCGCCGGATCGCTGGCGTCGGAGTCTTTCGCGCCATACTATACACCCGCGCAAATGGAGCAGGCCGAGCCACCGACCCCGACACCCGGGCCCGCCGGGCTGGAAGCCTCCCGGAAGGCGCCCTCCACGAAGGCGCCCGCCGCTGCCGCCTGGGGCCGCCGCTTCCTCATCGCGGTCGTCATCGTCCTCGTGGTCGTCGTCGCTTTCTACGCGGGCCGCCGGCTGATCATGGGGCCCGACCACTTCACGATCGAGCACACCCGGCCCGTCGTCTCCCACGTCGACGGGATGAGCTACCGCGTCCACGAGGGCCACGTCGGGCCCGACAAGGCGGCGGACACCCTCGCGATCATCAACGGGCGGGTCATCGACGTGATGCGCCACCTCCGCGCCCGCTACACCCGGGGCAGCGACGGCGACGCCTACCCCGCCCGGCGCGAGGCGGTCGCGCGGCTCCTCGCGCGCTACAACCCCGACAACCTCGCCGAGAACTCTCCGAAGGACCCGAGCGGCGACACGAGCTACACCCTCGACAAGGGGGCCGTCGTAGCCCTCTGCCTCCGCGAGCGCGACCCCACGACGATCGGCGACCCCCGCGTCCACGACATCCACGACCTCGACACGCTGATGTTCGTCACCCTCCACGAGATGGGCCACATCGCGATCGACGACATCGACCACCCGCCGCGCTTCTGGTCGGCCTTCCGCTTCCTCCTCGAGGCCGCCGAGGAGGCGGGCGTCTACACGAGCGCCGACTACGCGGCCCGCCCCCGCTCCTATTGCGGGGTGCGGATCGACTACAACCCCCGCTACGACCCGGGCACGCCCCCGATCTAAGCGCGGCCCCGCGCGTTTTGCGCCGGCGCCGCCGAAAAAGGAGGCGCCGCCTCACTTGGGGGGCTCGCCGACGCCGTCGTCGGGGAACTTGCTCCAGTACATCACCCTCACGACGGCGCCCCTCGACGGACCGTCCTCGGCGCTGCCCCGGCGGTACTCGGCCGCGCGCTTCTCGACGACGGCCACCTTGTCCTCGAGGGTCGCTCCGTAGGGGAACGTGGACCTGTCCGCGAAGTCGTAGACTTCCATGGGGGTCCAGTCGCCCCCGCGGCCCCGGCGGTCACCGGCGTACAGGATCCAGATCGTGGCGGTGACGGGGTTGCTCGCGGTCATCCGGGTATGGTTCCCGCCCGGCGGCTTCAGTTTCGCGGCCGCGCGGACCAGCGCCGGCCCGGCCCTAATCCCGGCTTTTCCCCGATAATTGAACGGGGGGCGCACTCCAAATACCCCGCGCGATGGCCGACACCGAACCCGCCCCGGAGCGCGACCACGACGACGCGGCCGGCCTCGACGGCCGCGGCTCGGCGAACATCTTCGACGTCGAGGACGCCTTTGAGCCGACCGAGGCCGAGGAGCTCGGCGAGGCCACCGACCCGGCCGACGACGACGGCTACGAGCCCGACGACGCCCTCGGCGCCGGCGACCCCGACGGCCCCCTGCTCCGCTACGACGGCGGCGAGTACATCGAAGGGGTCCCGACGCGGGGCGACATCGTCGCCGAGCAGGACAGCGGCGGGACCGCGGCCGCGGTTCGGAAGCACCTCGACGCCCGCCGGACGGCCTTCTTCATGCCGACCGACGTCGAGGAGACGAACGAGTACAACGGCGGCTACCCCGTCTACGTCCTGCGCCTCTTCGGCACGATGATGGACGGCTCGAAGGCCGACGTCACGGTGACGGGGGTCGACGTCTTCTTCGACGTCCGCGTCCCCGAGCGGCCGCCGACGGCGGCCATGCTCAGCAAGGCGGGCCAGGACAAGCTCGCGGGCCTCGAGCCGGGCCGCGTCGCCGTCTTCGACGCGCACCTCCGCCAGCCCTCTCCGACGCGGGCGTCGCGGGCGCCCGCGTCGAGACGGTAGAGGCGTTCCCCGGCCGCGGCTACAACGTCGAGCCAAAGCAGTACAAGCGCGTCCACACGCAGAACCTGCAGCAGCGCAAGAAGGCGATCGCGGCGGCCCGCGCGGCGGACCTCGAGACGGCCTCCGACGACCGCAGCTGCTACTACCGCAAGGCCGCCCGCGAGCACGGCTTCCCCCTCAGCGACTGGGCGGTCCTCTCCAACTACGAGTACTCGCCGGGCTACACGGACAAGTCGCCCCTCTGCGCCCACGTGATCCGCGCCCCCGTCGAGTCTTACCGGCCCCTCGTCGACACGATGGCGCCGAAGGAGAAGCGCGAGGCCGCCGCGCGCACAAAGGCGAAGACCCCCCTTCTCGCGAAGGACCGCTCCCTCGTCCTCAACTGGGACATCGAGACCCACAGCGACCGCGGAACGGGCGACGTCCCCGACGCCGCGCACGACGGCGACAACTGCTTCATGATCTGCCTCTCCGCCCACTGGAAGGACGACCCGGCCCCGCTGAAGCAGATCTGCATCGTCGACGTCGCGACCGCGCCCGACAAGCGCTGGACGACCATCGTCTGCGGGACCCCCCAGAACGTCCTGAAGGCGTTCGCCCTCTGCTGGCGCGCCCTCGCGCCCGACATCGTCTCCGGCTTCAACGACAGCGACTACGACTGGCCGTTCGTCGTCGAGAAGGCCCGCAGGTACGGGATCCTCGGCTGGATGTGGAACACGATGTCGGCGTCCCCCCGCCGCACGACGACGGACGAGTCGGTCCTGCGCTGGAACTACAGCCGCGAAAAGAAGATCAAGATCAGCGCCGAGGAGATCTTCTACAGCAGCTACCTCAAGGTGCCCGGCGCCGTCCCGATCGACGTGCGCGTCTGCTACAAGAAGCTCTTCCCGAAGTCGGAGACCCCGAAGGCCGGCTCCCTCAAGTTCTACCTCGATGTCAGCGGCCTCCCCGGGAAGGCCGACATGCCCGTCAAGCGGATGTGGCGCTACTACGAGGCGGCCCTCGAGACGGAGGGCGAGCCCGACGCCGTCTCCGCCGAGCGGATGCGCCAGGTCGCCCACTACTGCGTCGTCGACGCCGTGCGCTGCCAGCAGCTGCTCGTCCGCCGCAACGTCGTCAACGACTACCGCGAGGTCAGCTCCCTCGCCTTCGTCTCCCTCTTCGACAGCCACTACTACGCCGGCGGGATGAAGGTCTGCAACCTGCTGGGCGCCTACGCCTGGCGGCGCAACATCCTCGTGAGCATGATCCCCCTCGAGCGCGAGGAGAGCGGCAAGTACCCCGGCGCCTATGTCTTCCCGCCCGAGAAGGGCGTCGGGCCCGACCCCGAGCGCCTCGCCGCGATCGACAACGCCGCCGCCGCCCTCCGCGCCGCCGCCGGGCCCGAGGCCGTCCGCGCCCTGGTCCTCGCGGCCTACGCCTCGGACGAAAGCAAGGCCGCCGCCGGGGCGGGGCGCGAGGCCGCCGCCTCCCCTGAAGCGCTCGCCGAGCTCAGAGCGAAGCGGGCCGCCGCCGCTGAGGACGCCCGCCGCGCGCTCGTGGCCGCGACGGCGGCCGCCGAGGCCGCGCCCGACGGGAGCGGGGACGGGCCCCAAAGAATCGAGGAGCTGCGCCGCGCCCTCGTCGCGGCCTTCCGTGCCTTCGCGGCCGACCGCCCAGTCACCGGCCTCGACTTCTCCTCGCTGTACCCCAGCCTCATCATGACCTACAACCTCTCCCCCGAGAAGATCCTGCTGACGGCCGAGGAGGCGGCCTACTGGAAGGAGCAAGGCCGCAAGATCTACAACATCGAGTTCCCGTTCAACGGGCGCACCGTCCGCGGGTGGTCGATCATGCACGAGAACCGGCCCGAGGAGATCGGCCTGTACCCGTCGGTGCTGATCGACCTCTTCAACAAGCGCGCGGAGGTGAAGGTGACCCTCGGCGCCCACGGCGCCGTGAAGGAGCTGATCGAGGTCATCTACGGCCGCGCCAAGAAGGACGGCGTCCAGGTCGCCGAGGTCGTCCGCCGCGTACTCGCGGAGGTCGCCCACGAGAAGGCGCGCACCGCCGCGGCCCTCGCCCCCGACGCCCCGCCGCCCCGCATCTCGCCCGGCAGCAACCTCGCCGAGGAGATCGCCGACCTGAAGCGTCTCAATCGCAACGCCGCCGAGCAGGTCGCGAGCATCGAGCGCCTCTACGAGCTCGCCCGCGCCCGCGCCGCCGAGCTCGACGGCAGCGGCGCGGCCCCGTCCGACGAGGACGTGAACGCCGTCGTGCGCGCCGAGTACGACCGCGCCTGCTTCGACTGGACCTGCGCCAACACGAAGCAGAACGCGCTGAAGGTCTACATGAACACCTTCTACGGCGAGGCGGGCAACAGCCTCTCGCCGTTCTTCCTGCTGCAGCTCGCCGGCGGCGTCACCTCGGCGGGCCAGTACAACATCAAGCTCGTCGCCGACTTCGTCCGCGGCCGCGGCTAACGCATCAAGTACGGCGACACCGACTCGCTCTACCTCGTCGCGCCCCCGAAGTACTTCGCCGAGTGCGACGCCGAGTACGCCGCCGGCCGCCTGACGCGCGAGGAGTGGTACTCGGCGATGGTCCGCATCACGATGCGCGCCCTCAACGCGATCCGCGACGAGGTGAACGCCCACCTCGCGCGCGACAACGGGTCGAAGTACCTGAAGATGGCCTACGAGGAGGTGCTCTACCCCGTCGTCTTCACCGGCAAGAAGAAGTACTTCGGCATTCCGCACCTCAACGAGGTCAACTTCCGCCCGAAGAAGCTCTTCATCCGCGGCATCGACGTCATCAAGCAGGGCCAGCCCGGCCTCGCCCGCGAAATCGGCCACCGCACGATGTGGGCCTGCATGGCCCTCGACAACAAGCGCACCGTGCGCCAGATCGTCGAGGACGTGCTCCGCGACGCCGTGCTCAACGGCGGCCAGTGGAACTTCGACCACTTCGTCAAGACCGACGCCTGGAAGCCGAACAAGAACAACAAGCCCGTCCACCGGTTCATCGCCCGCATGCGCGCCCGCCACGCGATCGAGGTCGCCGAGAACGAGCGGCTCATCGCCGCCGGGGCGGCGCCGAAGCCCTACCTCTACGAGCTCCCCGAGCCCGGCGAGCGCTTCAGCTACATCATCGCCAAGACCGGTGCCGCCTTCGACCTCCACGGCCGCAAGTCGGCGATGAAGAAGGGCGACCGCATGGAGTTCGCCCGCAGCGCCAGGGCGCTCGGCGTCGAGGTCGACGTCGCCTTCTACATGATCAGCTACGTCGTCGGCCTCTGCGCCCGCTTCATCAACGGCGAGGCCCAGTTCCAGCCCGCGCCGAACGCCCGCCTCACGGAGAAGAAGGCCGACGAGATGTCGCAGAAGGCCGCGAAGAAGCACCTCGAGAACTTCGTGAAGGGCCTCAGCAACCTCGACGGCGACATGCTCCGCAAGCGCGGCTACGCCTACCGCCGCGCCTTCGGCCAGGCCGCCGTCGCCGCCCGCGACGCCCTCGTCGACCGCGTTGGGCCCGGCGCCGCCGAGGTCCTCCACGGCGACTGGCTCGACTTCGAGCTCTCCGGCGGGGGCGAGGACGAGGACGCCGGCGACGAGGACAACCCCGTCGACAGCGTCACGTCCGTCGTCGAGTCCCTCTGGACCGCCGCCGGCAACCTCGCCGACGGCGTCGTCGCCGCCGACGGCGATACCTGGTGCGAGGCCCTCGGCCGCGCCCTCGGCATTGAGCCCAACGGCAGCGACTCCCGCCCCCCGAGCCCGCCCTCCACCCCGAGGGGCACGCCCGCCGCGAGGGGCACGCCCGCCGCGAGGGGCACGCCCGCCGCGAGGGGCACGCCCGCCGCGAGGGGCACGCCCGCCGCGAGGGGCACGCCCGCCGCGAGGGGCACGCCCG